>Ga0268278_1000076_pt1 | contig 74418 bp, 64 predicted proteins | sample saktaG_3_FD_190135 | JGI IMG/M metagenome (GOLD analysis project Ga0268278, IMG submission 190135) | Saline water microbial communities from Sakinaw Lake, British Columbia, Canada - sak_2010_1_5_55m | ecosystem: Environmental > Aquatic > Non-marine Saline and Alkaline > Saline ...
CTTCTTTTAGCCGCTCCCTTTTTTAAAACTTTTTCAAAGAACTAATTTTTAACGCCAGCGATCCTGAAAAACATCAGACTTATCGCCGGTTTGCTGCATTTTTTTTAACGACTGGCTAAACTTTTGTCGTTATATCGTGTTTGTCTGGTGAGTTTATTGTCTTTATCTGTTTGAAATGGGCAAGGTATACGATTGTGGTTATATGTTGCGGGTTATTTGTATCCCTCACTTGCATAATCTTGCATAATTTTACCCAAATATACATATTTATCAAATATCCAAACTATCTAATGGACTTTTTATCTTTTCTATCCCTTTTTTGGTTATGTGTGTGTAGATTTGCGTGGTTCTCGTGCTTTCGTGACCTAAAAAATTTTGGATGTACCGTAGGTCAACTCCAGTCTCTAACAAATGGGTGGCAAATGAATGTCGCAGTGTATGAACGGTGACTCTCTTTCGAATGTTTGTCCTTCGCAATGATGATTTCAGAATCTCTTGTACACTCCGGTCACTATATTGGTCGCCGTATTGACCTTCAAATAACCATATCTTTGGTTGGTACTCTTTATAATATTGACGGAGAAGGACCAACGCCTTCTCCGATAATAAGCTGATCCGGTCTTTTTTCCCTTTCGACTGTCTGATCGTAATAACCATCCGATCCGAATCAATGTCAATGATCTTTAGGTTTGTCACTTCTCCAAGCCGCAATCCCGCAGAATATATCATGTATAATATACATTTGTGCTTTATATTATGGGTCGCTGTTAATATAGATGCTACCTCCTCAACACTGCATACTGTCGGTAATCGCTTCTCTCGCCTGGGTCGCTGTATGTAATATTTATTTACTGGCCTCCCTAGAACTTTCTCGTAATAAAACTTTATCGCATTGATCGATTGATTCTGATGCGATTGAGATACATGCCTCTCATCTACCAGGTAGATAAGATATTCCCTGATCTCCTCAAAGGTGATCTCTTCAAGTTTCTTTCCTGCATAATATTCCATGAACATCCCAAACATGCTGCTGTAGGTCTTGATTGTCCTATAGCTGTATTGCCTGATCTTCAGTGTCTTTATCATCTCTTCAGGCACTCTTGAACTGCTGCGCTCTGGCCGATCCTTTCCAACCCTTGCTTCAGCAAGTTCAGTAATGAAAAATGATAGCTTCCCGCTAAATTTTTCATTCAACTTTTCCACTGGCCCTGCCCCACAGGTAATATGCCAGCAATTCAGGTCCCTGCTCCACCTGGCTCCAGGTATACTCCTGATCAAGGATATAATCTCTTGATCATACGGAAAATAAAGCAACATGCGATTTTTCCCTTCTACGCTTCCATATCCTACCTCTACTGCCTCCATATTGTTCTGCTGATTTTTGACATTAATCGGGTTTTGAGGCAAAAGGTTATACGTTCTAGACCATTTATTTCATGGCTTCGCCCGGTCACTCACAGAATAACAAAATAATGCTTTAAAGATAAGTGCTTTTCTTACGAATCGATTGGCGGGTTTCCACATTCTTTTTACGGAAATCCGTAAAATTGACGCTAGTATGCCTCACTGCAACAGGCTTTTCCAATAACATACTTAGAAAACAATTTGATTCTCCCTCTACTTCACGCATTTCCAGGCTTTTATGTCGGTGTACCAGCGGCCGTTATATTCCCGGCTATCCAATCTATATTTTAGTATGCCCTTCTTGCGGAAAATTTTGCAGGATGTGTCTGATTTTAATAATCTAACTGGTTTTTTGCGATCGGCATAGGACATTCAACTCCATCAGTATAACTACTAATTCATAATTCCTCATTCCTAATTCATAATTAATTTCCTCCCCCCACCCAACCTTTTCCCCATTCCTTTTGTCTTATAATTATTACCATCTGGCCAACCTTTACCCTTAACCTAACATAGCATAACATCTATGATCAATTATTCAATAATTCCTAGTCATTTCTATAATTTCATTGCCCTAAATGGAGGAAAAATTAAACTTCAACCGTTCAGATTCACCATTACAGCTGTTCGAAGTAGTTTTCGAGCCGCTGGTGAGTCTGAGCAGGGAAATTACAGTTCGCTACCAGGCGTTCAACGAAAGGAATGGAAAAAAGGAGGAATGGAGAATTGTAATCGCTTCGGTCAACGGTTGCAAATCTCCGGAGAGCTTCCGTCACATGCTTCAGGGTCTGACCCATCTCTCGCTGGAGAACCTCCATAGGTCGCTAAATGGGGTCGAACACTATTTTTGGTCACCCCATATTGATTATGTAAAGGATAAATTGTATCTGCTCACTTCGATTGTCGATGATGAGCGTTTTGTCTTTCCCAATACTGAATCCGGTATTACCCGGCAGCACCATTTCAAGTCGTTTACCAATTGCACACTGATTGGTCCACAGGAAGGCGATATCCACCTCTTCTCTCAGGGAATCCGGCTCAAAATGGTCATGTTTGCAGAGATCTGGCTGGATGTGATCTTCGATGCGATCGGTCGGTTGGATCTGATCCATAAATTGCTGCTCCAATCTCTAAAAGCCGGGGAGGAAGCAGCATCAGAATCGGTGTGCGCACCAGTCAAGCCCGACTTTACGATCCAAACAGACCTCTCTGTCGCCGACCTTGGGTATCTCTTCCGTATGTTGGTGAAGTCGGGGGTGATCATGGTGCCTTCGCGTAAGACTGTCGACCTGATCCGGTGGATCACGGGGAATTTTCAATCCAAGAAAAGGGAGGATATTCAACCAAACTCCCTCCGAAACAAATATTTTTCTCCCGACCTGGTTTCGTTAGATCACTGGGAATCTATCCTGAATGATTGGCTTCGATTAATCAACGAAGAACGGGATTCTCTTCTGAAATAACCCATTCCATTGCGTTTTCTTTCCTTTGGTTGCGCGGGGGTTGCGAAAGGGTTGCTGATAAATTTCACGTTTTGTCGTAGGGGGTTGCTGATGATTAGCAACTACCGCAGGCTTTTTCGGTGCGATACTTTTGCTTCCTAACTTCTAAATTTTCATCAAAATGGAAAATTTCAATGTACCCGCCGATGTCGTAACCCGACTCATCCGTGCGCTCGAGAAGATCGATGCCCGCCTCGAAACCAAATCAAAAGAGCAACCGCTCTCCGAAATCTGGCTCGATGTCTCGGAAACCTGCCAGGTGCTGAAAATCTCGAAACGTACGCTGCAAAATTACCGCGATAACGGGGTGCTCCCTTTTTCCCAGATCGCCGGAAAGATCTACTTCAAGGCGGCCGATATCGAGGAACATCTGAACTCGCACATCGTGGAGTCGTTTTTCCCAAAGAAAAAGAAGTAGGCCATGAGGGTCTCGCTGTTCAAGAATTTCAACCGGATCGATGCCAACCTGGAGCTGGAGGTGATCCTGGATCAGATTCGTGGAGGGAAATACAAGGAAAAGGTCCTGGCCCTCCGCGAACTGGTCCTGCAGGGGAAGATGGATGAGTACAATGAGCGAAAGCGCTCTCTTCCTGGGTTTACGCCGTCCGGACTGTTCGAGGGGGGCCGCAAGCTTGTGCATCTGAAGGAGTATTCGGGGGTGATTGTGCTGGATCTGGATGATTTAAGCCCGGATGCTTTGGTATCGATCCGCTCTCGGGTGGAGGAGATCAATTTCACGTTCGCGTGTTTCATAAGTCCGGGCGCACAAGGGATCAAGATTCTGGTCAGGGTCTTCAGCCGGCCTGTGCTGCATAAGCAGGCGTTTAACCAGGTGAAGGATTTTTATGAGCGGAAGCTGAATATTCTGATCGATCCGTCGGGGAAGGATGTCACGCGATTGTGCTTTGTATCCTGGGATGAGAATCTCTATTGCAATCCTTCCTCTGCGATATTCAAAACCTATGTGAATCTCCTTGAAGAAGATATTGATAAAGTGGTTCGCAAGATTGAAGAGAAGAAACTGGATATCACTGTCGATTACGATACCTGGATCCGTATCGGTTTTGCCCTCACCGATGCCTTGGGTGAAGAGGGGAGGAGCTATTTTCACCGAATAAGCCGTTTCTATTCCAGCTATAACGAAGTTGACTGCAACCTTCAATTCGAAAGATGCCTCCACGCCGGTAACACCGGTGTAACCTCCGCTACCTTCTTCCACTTCGCCAGCGACCAAGGGATCGATATCTCCTCCTGCCGCTCGTTCAAAGAAAATAGCGAACAGCGAACAGCGAACGGCGAAAAACAAACAGCGAAAAGCGAAACGCGCTCTTCCCTCCACGCCATCGAAGCTTTCCTCTCCTCCCGCTACGAATTCCGTTATAATATCGTCACGTCAAAGATCGAATATAGGAGGATCCCCGTACAGCCGCGATTAATCGCGGCTCAAGCCAGCTTTACGCCAGTCACAGATTATATAGAAAATTCGCTTTACAGGGAATTGCTGACAAACTCCCTCAAATGCCAACCCTCCCTCCTCCGCTCTCTCCTCCATTCCGACTTCTGCCCCCGCTACGACCCTTTTATTGATTACTTCAATTCACTCCCTCCCTGGGACGAATCCTCCGACCACATCCGCCACCTGGCCGATACTGTAATGACCACCAACGATGAACTCTGGCAAATCTGTTTCAAACGGTGGCTTGTGGCTTCATTGGCTTCAGTTCTGGATCCGAAAGTCGTAAACCACACGGCAATAATCTTCTCAGGGCCGCAGGGGGTCGGTAAAACCACCTGGCTGCTCAATCTGTGTCCCCAAGAGCTTAAAGACTATATCTTCTCCGGTACCATTAATCCAAATAACCGGGATACCCTGGTACAGCTCTCCGAGTGTATGTTTATCAATCTGGACGAGCTGGAAAACATGAATCGTACCGAAATCGGTACTGTCAAGGAGATCATCACGAAATCTGCAATCCGGGTGAGAAGGCCTTATGGCCATCACGCTGAATCGCTGGTCCGCCGGGCTTCGTTTATGGGATCAGTCAACACCATGCAGTTTCTCACCGATACTACAGGCTCCCGCCGGTTTCTCTGCTTTGAGGTTCTCGCTATCGATTATCTTCACCAGGTCGATATCGATCAGGTCTTTACTCAGGCGCTTGCCCTATTCAAGGAAGGATACCACTTCTGGTTTGACAAAGGGGAGATCCGGGAGATCCATCAAAACAATGAACAATTTCTGGTTTGCTCAGCCGAAGAGGAGTTACTGATGGCCCATTTTGCACCAATCACATTGAATAAAGCAAAACGGTTTCTCTCCGCCGCTCAGGTTATCTCAGCTGTATCTGAAGATTCAGCCTGCAGCCTGAACCTCAACCCAGGGTCAATTATAAGAATGGGATTGGCGCTGAAAAAACATGGATTCGAGAAGCGAAAGACGAATGGGGTGAACCTCTGGGCGGTGGATTTAGCTTCTGATAACAATGTAGCCCAGGACGATAGGCTCTTCTAATACCAATATTTCAAATAATGTGAAACTTTTCTTACTTTCGATCTCTTATCAAATATGTTTAGCAGATCCACCATCTTCCAACCCCTCCCTTAAAACATCCTTCGGATCAATCACAGGTAGGATAATCCCATTTAGAAGGGTTCCAAGAGTTCGTTGAAAAATAATTCCTCGTGCTGTTGAATAAGCAATGCTTATGAGTGTTGAGCCAAGGATACTACTTACTTTATTAATTCCTTCAACCTCTTCGGTGAACGTGTCAAGATTTTCTACATGAATTTGGAATTCCAATCCAAATTCACCTTTGATTCCAATCAGTTTATCCTTATCGTCAACACCGTTCAGAAGGATTTCCAACCGAATGCGAACGTTTTTGAGATCGAAATTAAAAGCGCTGGATTGCGAAATGTCAACCCGTATATTACCTGGTTTGATTGGCTGTTCAAGATATTCTGATGTGGCAGTAATCCCACTCTTAAAAAGGTTGATCTGGAATATATTGATCTGTTCCGGAATGATTTTTTTCATGCGACTTTTTGCTTTGTTGATTCCGTTTCCATTGTAGCCGTTTCAGGATAGTGAATGGGTGAGTTAATAGGATCACTGTTTGGGCGTGCAAAAACCTTCAAGGTTATATACTTATAGTGAACTTCTTTGTATTTCTCACAGGCTTCCAGTGGAGTTAATATGACATCGTTTTCAAGTACAGCCTCCATCTTGGAAATACTCTGAAGTGTAAGATTATGAAGCCCTGAGAGCCATTTACTTATTTCACTGGGCTCTTTCCCGAGCCGTGTGGCAAATTCTTTCTGGGTCCATCCGTGATGCTCCAGCAGCATTGAAACCTGGTGGGAGATACTCAGGTTTTTCTGAACAAAAATCCGCTGTTCCGGACGTGTCCGGTTTTTAATCCGGTCTACAACTCCTTGATAATCTTTTATCATAACTCTATGGTTAACTCAGGGTTAAAAACGATATCAGTGCCTTCATCATTCCAGGTGATTGAACCATCCCGGAATAATTCATCAATCTTTCTTGTCAGCAAATTGGCTTGGTTGAAGTATTTTCCAACATTCGGACAGTCATTTGGGTATTTGGTCGTTTTGATCCCTCCATTAAACAAAAAAACTACGTGCTCATTGGCAACCAAGCAATATAAGCGAAGATGTTCTTCAACAATAATTTCATGGAATTCCATGGTACTCTTACTGGGGGGTAGTGCTGATGCTTCTCCATCTTTTGATTCATGTCTGAAAAACCGAGATTTAATAGCGCCATATTTTTCCCCAATCTCCTCAATCCATTGCAAAAGGTTTCCCAAATCTGTCTCTACACTGGAAATATCCTCTATTCGATTCAGGAAATCAAAGAACTCAGAAATTTCATTCTCGTGATCAAGAAACCGGATCGAATAATAAACTACTTTATCGAATCGTAGTTGATCCAAGGCTTCTATGACTGCAAAACTATTCACTTATAAGTTAATTTGCAACTATTTTAACATTTATTAGTAGAAATCTCTCGAAATTCATCAGGTTACCTGTTAATATCATCCATATTCATCGAAATTCCTCCACAATTTTCACCTCCTCCTCCGTCAACCCATACAACTGGTAAACCAGCTTATTTATCTTCTCGTCACAATACTCAATCCGGGATTTGAGCTGATCACGCTGATTAGGTAGATTGACAATCTCAAGTTCTTTGTTCAGTTGCTGCATCAGTTCAACATTGCTGATGATTGTATCTTGAATGAGCTTGTCTGCTTTGTTATCAATCTCGATCTTCTTTATTGGGATAAGTTCAACATATTGCCTTTTCCATCTGAAGAACCCTCCCCGAATAGATGAACTTATTGTTGAGAAAAAGTAGTTACAAAGGTCGGAATTTAATACGCCAAGGAGATATTTATCATCACAACCTAATATGTAAGTCGTTGTGTCAGAAAAGTGTTGCGTGTTATCTATTGTAAACTGACCCATAATTGCAATTTCAGCAAATAATATCTTCGGCTTCTTAAATTCTTCATAATAATCAACGGCATCCTGGATCTCATACCATTTATAGGACCCCGGTTTACGTCCGGGCCATTTGCTGCCTGAAAAATCTTTTGGTCTAGGAGTTAGCTGTTTCCTGTATTGATGCAGATATTGCTTGATAGCAGGGTAGTCGTTGATTCGTATCCCTCTCCTTGTGAAGATCAAATATTTGTCACTCTTTGGAGACTGGTACCGCTTGATATTCCGCCCGGCAAGGAATGGTTTAATCATCTCATCACTTCTCGGATCCTCCGCAATCAGCTTGTCTCTGGTGGAGGCATCAATGACAAATGCTTCGTTCAGTCCAGTTAAAACGCCACGATAAATCTTCCCGTTTACATATTCTCCCAATGGGATTCCAGCACCCCGGATCTTCTGCAGCAATTGTTGTTCGGCTTCGGAGCCAAGGTTCCATCCGCTATCCTCAAGTGAAGCCTGGTGAACTGTGTCTTTGTTTTCGGTTACATATTCTTCCAAAGAATTAAATGCAAGGGTTTTCATGGTGGTTACCTCAATGATATTCCCACAGGATTCTTTCCCGCTAATGAAAATACAAGGGTATGTGGTGGCGCCATGAAAAAGTTGGAGGTCACCGAAATCGATGATCTGCCGGATGTGTTGTTCTTTCAGCCAACGACGCAATGGTGCGCCGTAACCTGCACGCATCCATTTGTTGGCCACGATGATTCCGAATAGCCCATGTTCATTGAGCAATCCAATGCCGCGTTCAAAAAAATAGGCATAGAGGTCTGCCACTCCATGATAAACAATGTATTTCTGTTTGAAGTAGTTTTTTTGATCTCCAAGTAGCTCTTGCCTCACATACGGTGGATTTCCGATCACTACATCAAAACCTCCTTGATCAAATACAGCCCGAAAGTTTTTCTCCCAACTGAAGGGTTTGATCTTTTTTGGTTCTCCGAAGTCGAGTTCCGTATCGTAATAGTCGAGATCGATCAGGCTGTTGCCGCTGCGGATGTTCTCGTCCAGGCTTGGCAGAATCCTTTCATGCCAAAGAGAAAATTGTGCCTCAATACTGGCTTGTGTCTCTCCTTCGAGGCATTTGAGTAGCAGGCTGAGTTTGGTCACTTCAACGGCATTGAGGTCAATGTCCACGCCAAAGATATGGTCGGTCAGGATGCGCTTTTTCTCTGCTGTTGTAAGATCTCCTTCAGGCGTCAGGGGCTGTTCCTTCTTACCGCGGGATGGCTGATTGTGAGCGGTGTACCAGGTTCGGTAATGATCCAGGAGGTACTGGTAGGCTCCCAATAGGAAACTGCCGCTTCCACAGGCAGGGTCAACAATATGAAGGGAGGTGATCTCTGCAGGTGATTTGCCGTCAATTTTCTTGCCAACAGTCTGTTTTACGATGTAATCTACGATATACTGCGGGGTATAGTAAACGCCGCCGGCTTTCCGTACCTCCGGTTTCTCTTCAATCTTTATATGGTGTCCTTCAGTAATTCGGATCTGTTTCCCCAGGAATTGTTCGTACGCTGATCCCAGAATTTCTACTGATAATACGGAGAACTCATACGGGCAAAGTGGATAATATAACTCCTGGATTATTGTCTTTATCACTTTTGCTTCCAGGTGAAGCGATGGTGTAATAGGACCATGTGGAATGTCAAAGATTCCTGAATTGTATTTTTCATCCGCTTTGATGAATAGGCTCAATAAATAGGCATATGGATCTGTCTGGTCAAGGGCAAGTTTCAGTGTTCCATATGGCTCAATGTTTCGGTCCTCAGCAATGCGTAGAAAGATCAGTCGGTCCAGTAGTCGCTGTACGGCAAAACTTACTTCATCTTCTCCCAATGTCGCATTTGCTTTGCAGACTGCCACCGCCAGGGTTTTCCTCCATGCATCGAGAGAGAGAAGAAATTCTCTGTCAACAGTAGCTGTCCCTTTCTTGGCCGTGTCGCTTTGAACAAATTTATCGAAGCTGCCCTTTAGAACCCTCTCCTTGCTGAAAGTATTCCACAGGAAATCAAACTCGGAAAGGTAATCCTTCCAGGTCAGGTACCTGACGCGCGATACGGAGGCCGAATCAGTAGGAGATGGCTTCCGGGTACAGTCGTAAACCGAGAACTCCTCGAAATCGGTGATGATGGAAACAGGCAATTTGGCGCTCCACCCATACCGTCTGATCTGATAGGCTGGCTGTATGTCATGCTTAATATCGATCCTTGGCTTCTTTGCCTCCACAAAGAATAGTCTCTTTCCTCCCGGAAGCCTGAATGAGTAGTCGGGTGCTTTTGTGACGCCACCTACGTTTACTCTAGCCTCATGGATTACTTCACGATAAGCTTCAGCATATCCTTGTGAATTGTCAATATCCCATCCCAATGCCTTAAAAAAGGGATCAATAAAGTCTCTCCGGGTCAGTGTTTCGTTGTAGTCACCAGAACGGTAGGACTCTTGTTGCTCATCGAATCGTGTAACGAGTATTTCTAATTGATGGTAGGCGGTTTCTTTAGCTGTCATACATAGTATCTTATTACCCACATTCAGTATCCAAAAGTACAAAATAATTGCACCAACATATTTGCCTGTCAAATTACCTATCTTTGCCCTGTTTAAGATAAAGTGTTTTCTCTTATCATTTTGTTCACAATACGTCTATCAGGAATCATGTTACACTTAATCCGAACGGGTAATTTTGCTTTAGGATCCATCTTCACATTGATTATTTTTCTTTTATTTCCTGCCTGCAAGAAAGACGACGTTAAATCTGACAACCTACGCTGCGTTGCTTCGGTCTGGACCAACACCCTGTCCGGAGTGTCAATAAATACTCACTATTCATACCAGGATGACAAACTTCAAGAAATGATCACAGAACAATATAGTAACGGGGTAGTCATGTCTTCAAAGTCCACTTTTTCCTACTCTCAGGGCCTTATCACAAAAATCAACGCCGTTGGTTCAGGTCAGGGTTGGCATGTTTACGCGAAAGAGGAATTTCACTTTGCCGGAGGATTGTTAATGGAATCTGATCGATTTCTGTCAAATGATACCGGATGGACTCCTCAAAACAAGTATATCTATGAGTTTAATGTTAATGAAAACCTGATCAAATATACCCGATGGGATTGTGAAGGGTCAATATGGAAGGTCTTTTCGCGGTTTGATTTTATATATCAGGGTGATTTGCTTTCTGAAATTGTATACGCAACAAGAGACTTCAATGATTCTATACATGATCTATCCAAGAATTCTTTGATATATTCTGAGAACAGGTTGGTTAAAGTTCTGGATTCAATTTGGCACGCTTCTGGTTGGTCTTTTTCTAAATCCTATGAATACCAGTACGTTGGTGAGGATATCTCACAGATCGGTTATAAGCGTTATGAATACCTCATACCAGGGATGCTTTTCCGCTCGATAACCCTTGATGAGTTAGAGCAGATGGAATATACCTATGAAACCGGATCCGGTAATCTCTCTTCTTACCTTAAGTGGGAGAATCCCTTTAATTATGCAATCCAGGCTCCCGCAAGCCGATGTGTCCCATAATCAATAACTTAAAATTCGTCCTATGGTACGATCAATATTTTTGTCAATAAGTGTTTGGTGTTGCCTTACACTCTCTTTACATGCTCAATGGTCCTGGCAAAATCCGCTGCCCCAGGGGAACAGCCTTGGCTCAATTCAGTTTATCAGCCCTTCAACAGGAGTAACTACAGGCTCCAATGGAACAATCATCCGCACCATTAATGGAGGTGCTAACTGGTCTGTGGTGTTAGACGATCAGGATATTCATCTGAATGATCTCTCTTTTTCAGATAACATGAACGGGATAACAGTGGGGACGGGTGGAACGATTCTGAAAACAACAGACGCAGGACTCACTTGGTCAGTAGTTCCATCTGGGACCTCAAATATTTTAGAGTGTGTATTCTTCTATGATCAGGATCTTGGGTTTGCAGGAGGGAAAGTTGGGACCCTGTTGAAAACAGTGGATGGCGGGAATACATGGTCGATAAACTCGGTTGGATTTCTTTCTGCCATTTATTCTATCTATTTCACATCTCCTTTGATTGGTTTTTTTTCGACCAATGGGGGTGAGATCTATAAAACGGTTGACGGAGGAATGAATTGGTCTTCTGTTGCGCTGATTCCTTCAACCATAATCACATCACTTTGGTTTCCTGATGATGCAACAGGTTTTGCGGCGGGTATTGACGGGTTACTATTACGATCAACTGATGGGGGTGATAGCTGGCTCCCCTTGGCAAGTCCCACCACTGATGATCTCTATGAAATTGAATTCATGAATCCCTCAACAGGCTTTGCTGTCGGTCTTTTAGGTACGATGGTGAAGACGATTGATGGCGGAGATACATGGTCTTTGCTAGATCTTCCATGGTCGCATGGTCTATTCGGTATTTCGATTAATTCCGGAGTCGGAATCCATGTGTGCGGAGAATGGGGGGTTGTGCTTTATTCTTCTGATGAAGGTCTAACCTGGTCGAATCAGGAAATGGGTACGACTGCTTTTCTATCTGACTGCTTTTTCTTTGATAAAGATCATGGAATTGTGGTAGGCGACTCTGGAACAATTTTCCAAACAGAGAATGGAGGGTTAACATGGGTCCTTCACCAACATCCGTTAAAATCCCTTTTCTGGGGAACAGCATTTTCAACCAGTTCGAATGGAATAATTGTCGGAGACGGAGGTGTGATCCTGAAAACATCTGACGGAGGAGTCACCTGGTCGGAAATCTCAAGCGGGACACCAAATAGGCTTACTTCGGCGAATTTCGCCGACAGTGAGGTTGGATATGTTGTCGGTTATGTTGGTACTGTTTTGAAAACGCTTGATGGTGGCAATAGCTGGACTCAATTATCAATTGCGACCACATCTTCATTAAGATCAGTCTGTTTTGTGAACCCGTTGATCGGTTTCATTTCGGGGGATTATGGCGCGATGTATAAAACGACAGACGGGGGTACAACATGGATTAATATGAGTCCGGTGCATAACCATTCCTGGAGGTCAGTTTACTTTCTTGATGAGAATATTGGCTTTTTATCCGGGCGCTCCGGAGCAATCTATAAAACTACCGATGGTGGTCAAACGTGGGAAGATATATCCTATAATACAATCAGTTGGATGAATACGGTGATGTTTTTTGATTCTCAAAAAGGATTTGCATGTGGTTCTTACGGGCTAGTTATCTCAACAGTTAACGGAGGTGAAACCTGGGAAGTCTCTACCCACCTAATGGCTGACAACATCAATAAGGGTTGGTTCTTTGCCGATAATTCAGGTTATGTGGTTGGTTACGGCGGTGCTATCCTGAAAAAATCCTCCTCAACAATCGTTGAAGAATACCAGAAAGCAGATCTCCCCTGGTATCCAAACCCTTCAAACAACAGAATATATTTGAAGAACAATACCTCCCCGGAAGTCAGAATTACAAACCTCAACGGCCGGACCTGTTTCAAGGGAACCTTTGGATCCGAAGGTTTGGATATCCGGAGTTTGAATCCTGGATGCTATATCATCACCCTCGACAACCATTCCTTTAAACTGATCAAGGAATAGGATCCATCCCTGGCCTTCCCTGTCCCTCCCCAACCATCCCTAATTCTAAACATACATCCTCCAAAGAATATATTGTCAATAACTTCATTACGAAGAACATAGCGCCTAAATAACCCTCAGCAGGGAGGGTAGGGAGGGTGTTTTGACCAAAAAACATTAATCCCCTTTCTTATTATATATATCCTATATCAATGATATTATCTAAGAATATAGTAAAGTAACCATCCCTACCTTCCCTAAAATACCAGAACATCAGTAAAATAAACCCACATCAAAGGGAGGGTTTCAAAAAACAACCCTCCCTCCAGGGCAGGATACCCTCCCTGTTCCCTGAATTACTTCTATTGTCATTGCGAACAAAGTGAAGCAACCTCCAATGAACCCCAATCTGCCATTGAACATGGTGTATCATCAATCCCGAATCGCGTATCATATATCTCGTATCTGACATCCGGAATCCAGCATCAGTCCCCAACCAAACTCATTTATCACACATACCAACCCCTCCCTCCGGCAGGGCACTCACCAAATCCAACACGCACTCCCTACCGAACCCTGCCTCCGGTACCGGTTGGCTCGCTAATCAATTCCGTAATCAAACCAGAATCCAGCCACACCCTTGCTGCTCATCCTTCGCAGCTGTAGGAGTGGCCGTATTGTCACTGTAGCACGATTCGGGCACCAGTATTTTTGGCCATGATCTAAACTGGTATCAGTAAACGGCAAAAAGCGATGCTGCCCCAGGGCGATAGTCAACATACCATGATGTTATGAAACTGCCACTGCTGATATTTTTTTTACCAGGGGTACAACAGCTAATGTGTAGTAGCCCCAATGGGATAATACCAATAATAATCGCTATTCATTCAACATTCCCATCATAATTGCTTAGCCATCATCAGACATCTGGCATCTAGAATCCAGAATCTAGGATCCAGCATTCAACATCTCGCATCCAGCATCTCACAGCCCAAATCCCGTATCCCGTATCCCGTATCCCATATCTCGAATCTCGAATCCCGTATCCCATATCTCGAATCACGTATCACGTATCCCGAATCCGGCATCCGGCATCCGGTATCTGTCAGCCAGCACCAAGCAACCAGCCATTCCACCTCCAACCGCCACCGTCTGTCACTCAGAGCTCCATCCCGCCAACCCTCCCCCCCGTCGGGTAACCAAGGCGGGTCACCCCGCCCCAGTCCCCTAAGAACCGTACTTGCGACTTTCACCGCATACGGCTCAAGCTCTCTTAATGCAAAATCAATTACACGGCAATACTCAATCGGATCGGTAAGATACACTTCGTAAGCTAATCGTCCTTCTAGCCCGGTTGGTAAAGTAATATTCCCAATCGGGATCATAGGGATTAGATTTCCCCTTTATTAAAACATGCCTGATTATTGGTGTATTCCATGCTTGATAAAGGGTAACACGATAGCCATTGTCAAGTAGACCGGTGAACGACCATTTCGGTCTCATCTGGGATTGGAAGTATTTCTCCATGACCCATTGACTTGACTTATTCTGGTGACGCCGTTTAGCCCAGTTCCACAGGAGGTTAAAGATGTAGTTGTCCAGCTTGCTGAATGTCTTCTTCGACACAACATGCTTGTGGTAGTTACACCATCCCCTGATCACTGGGTTTAACATGACAATAAGTTTAGCAGGTTTGGCAGAGAAGTTCTTCTTTATTATCCCTTTAACTTTTGAGGAAATTGAAGAATAACTGCTTCTGGACGGTTTAATGAGGAGTTTACCTTTATATTTCCTGATATTCTATCCAAGAAAATCAAACCCCATTTCTATGTTGGATATCTTGGTTTTTTCGGCCGATAACGTTAATCCTCTGATAGATAAGAACTGTTCAACGACTGGCTTAATGACATCCTGTAGAATTTCAGGGGAGTCAGCCGTTACAATGAAATCATCAGCATATCTGATCAGGTGGATTTTGTGCCGGTTACTCACCGTGATACCCTTTCCCCGGATCTTTTCTCTGTAAATCCGGTTGATGGTATATTCCAGCCCATCAAGAGTCATATTGGCTAATGTTGGCGAGATTATTCCACCTTGGGGCGTACCTTCTATGGAAGGAAATAGTTTTCCGCCTTCTACGAATCCTGACTTTAACCATTGTTTCAGTATCGACTTATCAATGGGTATGTTATCCAATAACCATTGATGGTTGATGTGGTCGAAACAACCTTTTATGTCACCTTCCAATATCCACTGCGGACTCTTGTCTCTTGACAGGTGGATATAGCATCTGGCTATCGCATCAGCGCAGTTTCTTCTATTCCTGAATCCATAAGAGCAGGGATCTGCATTCGTCTCTGCAATTGGGTCAAGAGCCATTAGATAAAGTGCTTGCATAGCTCTGTCATGCATGGTTGGTATTCCTAAAGGTCGTTTCTTCCCGTTTTTCTTGAGAATGTAAACCCTTCTCAAGGGGCGGGCTTTATAACCATTCCTACACAATGATTTCGCAGCATTCATTTTCTGGCGTTGGTTTCTCCAGATTTTTCCGTCAATGCCTGCCGTTTTCTTTCCGGCGTTTTGTGTCACTCTCCTTACTGCGAGTAATTTTGCAGAAAAGGAGTGTGTTAGTAGCCACTGTAAGGATTTAACCTTGTTGTGACGACCTTCTTTTATTGCCTTTACGATACGCGATTGTAATGATTTTACACGCTGTGTTACTTGTTCCCAGTTAATAAACTGCCAGGCAACACATACTGTTTCAAGTGCACATCTTTTACGATTCATTTGCTTTCCTGAATTAGAATCTTATTACAACTTTTTCGTAATAGAGAACCAGGTGAAAGTGGGCTCTCTTTCGAGCCAGATAACCTTTAAATCTGTATCCCCGTCATTACAACAGGGCATTCGCTTTCTTCACCCTCCTTTGCCTGCATACTTATCGGTATTTCTTGCGAAAGACTTTCTCTTGTAATAAAGAGAAGTATACAGGTTTACCACGTTTCGAATAGATAACAAGATGGGTTCGGTTCTGTCTGTACACCGGAGGAGTTGTCATCCTTGGAAACTGATAGCCCGAGTCAGCTCCTCTTTTCCTCACACCTTTTTTGGTCATAGCGTATCAGCATCTTTCGCTATTGTTAATTACGATGTTTAATCGACAGTTCACATGCGTTAACCATACCATCCAAGCCATTGATCGTGTCCCCGATACTGAGACGATAAATAAACCTCACGATTTATTCGTACGATCAACTGTTCCCGGCAGCTTCACACCAAAGGTTTGCACCTATCGCATGTGCCGGTAGGCTATCTGTGAAGGAACACAGAGTTTGATCAAGAATCATCAAAGTACTTCATAGTCAAACAGTTATCTACTCGCCGGCGTGTCGCACCGGGTCTATCCAACATAATGCATTTTATAAAACAAAGGGCTGCGACAACTGGTAGCAACCAGAAACCCCAGCTGGCTTAACCCATCCGACCCCCATCCAATCCCAACTTTGAACCCCGTTTGTCTTATAAAGGCACTATGTTAAATATCCCCGGACTCGTCACGCCTCTTGATCTGAATCCCCAAGCCTCTGGTCAACCCCATCCCAAAACCTCCAGCGGTTCCACCAGCATACACCACCGCCAACCCGTGCTTGCACCACCGGTTGGCTTGCCAGCCTCCACCAAAACTCCAACCACTACGGGGGCCGCTTCGCGGCGCCTCCGGCGCCACTCACCCGCCCCCACCTTCGGCCGCCTCCGGCGGCCATGCTTTTCGTTTATATAATCACCCTCGGACTTGTTAAGATAAAATTGCTGAGAAAAATTCAAATAAAACTTGCTTTGTGTTACCTATTTAGGTAACTTTGTTGCGTTGATGAAATATATATGCGAAGGACCTACGTCTATGGTGATGATTTTTGGGAGTTCTATGACGCTCAAAAACCTGCAGTTCAGAGCAAAATTGACTGGGTAATTGGTCTTGTCAGATCATTAAAAATGGTTCCTGAGAAATTTTTCAAACACCTTGAAGGAACTGATGGACTATTCGAAATTAGAATCAAAGTAGGTAGCGACATTTTTCGTATTTTCTGTTTCTTCGACAAAGGAGATTTGGTCATCTTGCTCAATGGCTTTCAGAAAAAATCTGCCAAAACTCCTCGAAATGAAATTGAAAGAGCTGTACGTTTAAAAAAAAAATATTATGAAGAAAGATCAAGCAAATAAGCTGGTCTCATGGGACGACCACTTGGATAACAAATATGGCATTATCGGTACGCCAACAAGAGATAAATACGAAGAAGAATTCGAGAACTTCAAAATTGGTGTACTCATTCAAGAGGCTCGGAAACAACAAAACCTCACGCAGGAAGAGCTTGCTTTAAAATGCGGAACCACAAAGAATTACATTTCAAGAATTGAGAATAATGCAAGTGACATTCGCCTTTCGACTCTGATGAGAATAATTAGGGAAGGTCTGGGTGGTCATCTTAAATTAAGTCTCGAATTATAATCATTCGTAATTCTACATTCGTAATTTGTAATTGAATCAAATCCTCCTCACCCTCACAACCCTCCTCTCCGCCAACTTCCTGTCCATGGCGACATACCGCAGAGCATCAATCGCATGATTGAATTTATCCACTGGCTGGTTCATTGCATTGCCCATGGCATCCTCTTTCCATTTATAGTTTTTGAGCTCCCTTATCAGGTTGACGGATCGTTTGGTCACTTTGATCCGAAAGCGTTTTAATATGTCGATTCCGGTGATGATACTGTTGGCGCCTTTGTAAGTGGGTCGGATGTTGAACCCCTCTCTTCGAATCTCATAGATGCTCTGGGGCTGGTTGTCAGCAATGATATCCTCTCCTTTGCTTATGGCTTGTTCCGACAAGGATAGTAGGATATCCCGGTTGGTCAATCCCCGGCTGTAGATTAGCTCATCTACCCAGATCTCCCCTCCGTGCATTCCCACTTTCACAATCACAGTCGGATCATTGGTAAACCCAAAATCCATACCATACGAGATCCAGTCGTAGTGTTCCGGAAATGCTTCAACGGGTTCCCAGTTTGTGAAGACCAATCCTTTGATCTGGCCGACCTCGCCCATTCCATAGATACGCCAGTAGTTCTCATCAATGGCCTTCAGGTTCTCAATCTCTTTAATGACCTCTTCCGGGAGGAACTGAATGTTGTCCAGATAAGTGGAATGAATGAAGGTGCAATCTTCCCTGGGAATGACGGTTTCATAGAGCCAGTGTTCATCCATGGAGGGGTTGTAGTCGATGAAGATCTGCTTCTCGGTTCGCATCGATAATTGGATCCAATCTTCCAGGGAGAGTTCGTTGGCTTCGTTCAGAAACAGGTAGGTTCGTTTAGCGCCTCGCTTCTTCTGGGGCTGGTCCAGACTCATAAACTCAACCAGGTTATCATTGAGCATATACGTGTTCTCGGTCTTGTTGTGGTTCCCCTGGTTATACAGTTCATGTGTCCGGAGGATATCAAAAAAGTCTCGCATGGCAGTGGCCCGCAGTGCCGGCATACTCTTCCGCACGATTGAAAACACTTGGTTCTGTTCTTCAAATGCCTTTACCAGGATCAACAACTGCAAGATCGAATAGGTCTTCCCACTCCGGCTCCCACCCTGATTCACCACAATCTTGGTCTTCGCCCGAAAGTTTTTCTCAAATATAACCGAAACAGGAATTCTCTTTTTCATCAGTGGTTATTTACTTGGTTTTCCCCCTCCCTTCTTGGGGAGGGGCCAGGGGTGGGGTAGAAGAGTTAATCACCTCGAATGTAATCTTCGTCACCTGCTCCTCCGTGCTCTCCACCTCCACCTGCGTCCTCTGCAGCTTCGGCCGGATATACTCCTGCAATGCCGCCCACAGGTCCACCCGCTCCTTCGACTTCATCTTCAGCAGATCATCATCCAATGTCTCATCCAGCATCGCCAGTACCTTCTCAATCCGCTCCTTTTGTTCCGAAGTGACTTTATTTTTGGATCCCTTTGGCTTCCCCGGGTTCCCATGACCAAACTGGCCGTTTGTTTTTCTCCCTTGTGCTTTCATTTGTATTATTCTATATGTTTATTACATGCATTGTCATTGCGAGGCGCTTCGCGTCGAAGCAACCCCCGTTTTTCACCGTATTATACGGCAGATCAATATCTTATCAAAATCTTGCATCTCGTATCTCTATAAACCAACTTTTCAATTGCGCTAATGCTGATCTCATATTCCACACTCAAATCGAGCTTAATATCAATGTAGGTGCGCCCCGATTTTGCATATTCGAAGTATAATGCCCTTACCAACCACTTTTTGGCCGAAACAGGTGGGAGCAAGCCCATTCTGACCAGATTTTCTACCTCCAATCCGAAATTTTCCCGGATATCCTCAATTATTTTTTGTTCCTGTTTCGTCATTTTTCTTCCTTTTTTCGCATAATACACTACGTAACATACTAAGATACAACAAATTGCCAAAGTGTACGACATTTTCTGATGTCCTGCTGATACTTTTGTTTCGTTTAGCACCAATTAGCGATGAAAGTCTATTCTACTCCCCCAATTCCTTTCTCTGTTTCCCAGGTTGATGAGTTTTCCGGGATCCTCCACAAGGTTGTGGTTGCCCAGGCCGGAAAGGTGAAGTCCTACTTTGAGATGATTGATGCCACCACGCTCTCCCAGATTGAATCTCTGGGCAATGCCCGTGAAAAGGGGGTGAAGGCACGCTTCGGTCATCCCAATATGTGCAGCTCTTCATTTGGGACCTACATTGGCCGTTTCCGGAATTTCAAAGTTGATGAGGGTTCGGTACATGCCGACCTCCACTTGGATGAGATTTGCAAGGATTCTCCGTCAGGTAATCTCTACGACTATATCATTAAGATGGCGAAGAATAATCCGGATATGTTCGGGGCTTCCATTGCGTTCGTGCCGGGCAAACCGGAGGTTACGGATGCTGAGTTTCCTTCTACTCGGATTGAAGAGCTGTTAGCTACTGACTTGGTGGATGATCCGGCGGCGACTAATTCGCTATTTGCGGTTGATGCATTCGCTTTTCAGGCTACTACCTTTCTTGACGCTAATCCGGGAATCGCTTCACTGCTTGCCTCAAAACCCGAATCTATCATTGAATTCATGCTCAAGTATTATTCAAACAACGATATCATGAAAAAAGAAATGTTCCAGCGCTTGCGCAATCTATTCAACACCGAAGAGGTTACGTCGGAAGTGGTCTCTGCTGAGGTGACTGAGTTAGAGAAAAAGTTTGACGAGTCTTCTGCCGCCCTGGGCGAGATCTATGCGGATGTCCTGGAGAAGGTTCGGAAGAATCCAGTTGCTGCCCGCAAGTTTGGTTTTGTGGCTGAAACACCAGCCGGCTCTGATTCTGTATTGGCTGCCATTGAGGTTACGGCTGATCTTTCCTTGGAAAAAATGTTCGAAGATCTTCGTACTGTTGTTTTCGGTCAGCAGGCGCATATTTCCAATATGGTGGAGTATTATAACTCGGTTGTCGACAGGCTTCAGTCTGATCATCTTGGCGAGGCGGAGGTTCTGAATCAATCGATCACCGATCACCAGAACGAAGCCTGCACGCTGAACCAGAGAATTCAGGAGCAGGATGTTTTCATCCACGATAGGGATCAGATCATCCAGGAGCGGGACCAACAGCTCTCCAACCTCAATGATCAAATCGTTTCCTTGCAGTCACAAGTCTCCACCCTTGCCGACAAACTCAAAGCTGCTCCCACATCCGTCGACTCCATCGACCCCAAACTCTCAATCGCAAAAAAAGAAGAATCCTTTGGCAGAAAACTCCTGGCCCAAATGCCCGGCCAACTCAAAGATAAGTTAGCGACAAAGCAGTGTCATTGCGAAGATCCCGCATAGCGGGATCTGAAGCAACCCCCTTGAGAACTAACAACATAAACAGAACCCAAAACCCATAGCCTCATGACCAACATCTTCGCCCACAGCATCTCCCCCTCCTTCACCAAGGAGAATATCCGTGAGTTTTTCCTCACCCCCTTCTTCTTGGGAGAGGACATCCGGGGAGCCATCACAGTTCGTACCGATATCAAGGGAACTGAAAAACTTAACATGATCTCCCGGCCCAATTTCATCACCAAGCCCAAGGTGGCTTCAGGGTTTAACCCCATTGGTGAGTTTACGCTTACTCATCCTTCCATCACGGTGCATCCGATGGCGATGGAGTTCGAACAGAATGCCCGGGCTTTCTGGGGCTCGATCCTGGAGCAGTTGCTTGCTTCCGGTTACAAGGAGGATGATATCGAGCAGATGAAGGAGCCGGATGTCTGGAACAAAATCATGCTTCCGATTGTGGCTCAAGCTGGCCAGCAGGACCTGATCCGGCAGATGTTCTTTTCTGATCCTGCCAAGGAGAAGTTTGATAATGGGGTGCCCAACGGTACGCTGGATGATGATTTTTCGGGATATACGGGCTTTATGACGCATTTCCTGAATGATCTTTACCAGGGGAAAATTCCTTCAGCGCAGCATGTGAAGATTGCAACTTCTGTTACCGGGGTGAAGGCGGAGAAAACGCTGACTTATGCTGCAAATAGCGACATCATGATAACGGTTACTATCAATGGCATCGACTACTCGCAAGTCTATTCGACTAGCTCTGCGGCTACAGCAGCGGCTTGGTTGGTCTCTCATAAGGCGGCAATTGAGGCTCGTGGTGGGCTGAATGGAGTAGTGGTAACCAATCCTTCAGGTGGTCAATAAAGGTGGTCAGCAAGTTTTGCGGTCAGTTGTTCTCTTTTTACGCGGTTTCGGATGGAAATGGTCAGTTCACCCTGACCAATGAGGTGGCTCCGGTAAAGCCAGGTCCGATGGCTGCAGATGAGGCGGATGCTACACTGGAGGCGATGATCGATGGTGCTCGTCCTGAGATGCATGAGTTTCCTTTGGTCTTTATGGTTACACGCTCAATCTGGCGTAATCTGGTTCATTCAATAAAGAGGAAAACGGGAGATCTGCCACTAACAATGTTGCTTAATGGGATGAATGTGCCTTCGTATGAGGGTTACCCGGTACTGATCCGGCCCGACTGGGATACCTGGATCGCCGGCTACCACAATGGGATCCATCCCCACCGGGCGATCTTCACCACCCAAAAGAATCTGATTTTCGGCACCGACGGCATGATGGACCACGAAGACATCGAAACCTGGTACAACCCCGATCTCCAGATGCGCCGCTACCGTGTCCAATACAAAGCTCAAACTGCTTATTTACACCCGGAGCTTATTGTTCTTGCAGGCTTCGGCGACTAAAAATAGTTAACGACAACGCATTGTCATTGCGAACGAAGTGAAGCAACCTCGAACCAACAAACGTCAACAACAAAGCACTGTCATTGCGAGCGAAGCGAAGCAACCTCGATATGGAAAAATGAAAACAAAATGAAACCCTCCTCCCGCTTCTTCGAATTTAACTACTCCCCGGTGCTCAACCTGTTCGATTCCGACGTGGTTGATTTAAGGGTAAATTACAAGGATTTCGTGCCGTTTGGGGAGGACAACAATCTGCCGCGTCAGCTGATCAAACTAGCCAGGGAGGTGCCAGTTCACCGGGCCATTCTCAACTCGAAGACCAATTACATTGTTGGTCAGGGGATTCAATCTTCGGATGTCGTCACTTCAACGTTTCTCGACCAGCCGAATAATCTGAAAGAGTCGTTTTCAACCATTCTTAAAAAGCTGGTCTTTGATTACCTCACGTTTGGGAACTGCTATTTCGAGTTGGTCTCCAATCACAAAAGAGGTTTTGCATATATCTATCACCAGGATGCTACACGTGTACGCCGGCACGTGGATGGTAAGCAGGCGCTGATCCATCCCAACTGGCAAAAGTTCAAGGGAAAATCTGACAAGAATCTGCGCTCTGTATCGCTTTTTCCTGGTCGCTCAAAGGGGGATGATGGCCTTTACCACTCAATGGTCCAATTGAAGAACTATGAGCCTGAATTTACTTATTACGGCATCCCTGGATATTATGCTGGCATCAGAAACATCATCATCACAGGGCTGACTAATATCTGGAATCAGACTCGCTTGGAGTCCTCTTTTGCTACTGCAGGCCTGTTAATTATCCCTGGGATCAATACCGATGAGGCTGCTGAAGAGTTGGATAAGTTGTTCAATGAGTACAAAGGAGCTTTAGGATCGAAAGCCAATGAGATCATCATCCAGTATCTATCTGATCTGGGGCCAGGCATCAGCTCCCAGGAGGCCAAATTCATTGCTTTTGCCAAGAGTGAAGAGGGTAATTGGCTGGACCTCCACCTGCAGTCTGAAATTTCCTTGATCACCATCCACAATTGGTTCAAAACCTTAACGCCCTACTCCAATGAAAAAGGGACCTTCGAAAGTTCACGGATCCTCAACGAGTATGAGATTGCCATGTCCACGGTGATTCAGCCGATCCAGGAAATGTTTCTTCGGTCGTTCCAGCAATCCCTGCAAGCTTACAATATCGAACTGAAAGATTTTGAGTTCATCAACAAAGCCCCCGTCAGCCGAATCAACCCCATGAAATACGTCTGGGAAGTTCGCCGCGACTCCGGCCTCGACTACGACCCTAACGACGCATCCCAAAAGCTCCTCGTCCTCCAACTCCGAAACATATACCCCTCCAATGACAACCTCAACATATAGTAGCGCCCACGTAAAGACGCGGCATGCCGCGTCTCAAGCAAAAGTGCGGCACACCGCATCTCAAGCATATGTGCTGCATGCCGCGTCTCAAGCCATAACCAATCTTATAGCCCAATGTCTCTGATATCCGCTACCGAAGTCATCTCCCTTGCCTACATCACAGAGCTTGACCCCTCGATGATCAAGCCCAAAGTGATCCATACATGCGAGCTCAAATACATCAAACCCATCCTCTCTCCACCCTTATACGAAGACGTAATATCCAACATTCCTCATTTCTCATTCCTCATTCTCAATTACATCCAGCCCTGTTTAGCCTTTTATGTAAAATACTCCATCATGAACCAGCAACTATTAGAAACGAGCCAGTACACCCCAGGCGCCGATCCCAATGTCTCCCCGGTTTTAGTCGAAGTCTCAACCGTGGTCCAGCTCCCCGGCCAGCATCGCAGGGATGCCATACGAGAAGTTTTAGTCATGGCAAAATACTGGGAAGCCCTGCTCTACGAATACGTCATCACCCAAAACTATTCCCTCTATGAAAAACCACCTTCCCGCATCATCGCCGGCTTCCGGATCAGAAAAAACTAAGAACATCATGGAAAACTCACATAATCAATACATTCCTCATTCCTCATTTCAAATTCCTCATTGATATGACAATAGCTAGAAGAATGCTTCAATTAAATCTGAATATAGCGGAGGGTAACTCTGTTACCCCGGCCGTTCAGGTTCCCAACGGTGCCATAAAAGTCACCATTCAATTCGCATATTCCAATCTGGATGCTGAAGTGACTATCTCAATGCACCAAAGCCTTGATGGCGGAAACTTCGATCTCTGTCGAAACGAAAGCGATGAACCGGTCACCATTGTCCTTGATCCTCTCACAACCTCAATGACCCTCAACATCACCGATCTCCTCACCACCTGGTTCCGCTTCTCCATCGATGTCCAGACAGCCACATCAGGAATAATTGAAAAGATCTACGTCCTCATGGAATGATATTTTGCAACCGTTGTCATTACGAGGAATCCCGCTTCGCGGGATAACGAAGTAACCTCGTGATGCCAAACGCTAACTAAGCTATGGATGAAGCAACCTTCAACATATATGGGAAACTTTTAATAGATCATCAAAATGGGCCTCTCAAAATTCTTTTGCCTCGGCAACCAAAACAAAGGAACAACGCCTTTCAAGGATTATACAAAACTCTCCGCTCAGCCTTCGCGGCCAAAATCTAATATCATCCGTACCTGGATCGATAGCTTGGGTATCATGAACTTCCTGGGATCATCCGGGCCGGGCACACAATCGATCATCGGTTCTCAGGAGGATTTCGATTCTACAGTTTCTTTGAAACATGCCAGCACCAATGACCATGCTCATGGCAACCAGGATGCCTTGGACCAGGTAACCGGGTTGAATACAGGTGATCAGGATCTCTCCCTGTTGCCCCAAGCTGGCCAGGGCACTCTTGGACCAAATGCACTGGATGGGAATGCTCGCGGAGCTAATGCATCCGACTTCCAGTTTGTACGCGATGCGATTAATCGGGTAGCATCCGGAGTCAAAGCGTTCATTGGTGGAGGGGAGAGTAACGAGGCTTCAGGAGTAAATGCATTCATTGCTGCTGGAAAACGGAATATTGTTTCCGGTTTGTCTTCCATGGCTTCCGGAGAGTTTAATGAGATCTCTGGAGAGAAAAGTGCGGCCTGTGGTTCTGGGAACATGATCTCCGGGAATCAATCGTTCGCTTCAGGTGAAGGAAACCAGGTAAACGAATATGCCGGTCATGCTGAAGGGAATGGTAATGTGGTTAATTCTGTCTGTTCCCATGCCGAAGGTAGTTTGAATGAATGCAATGGTGCCTATTCGCATGCTGAGGGGTTATGTGCTAAAACCTACAACGATTATCAGCATGCCAAGGCTTCCTGGGATTTCTATTGCGGCGAAGCGAAAGGGGAGGCTCAGTACACAAACATTATTGCCCGAATTGAATCGGCTGATGCAACTCCCACTGAGATGCTGGTTGGTGAGGAGGGGCGTGTCTTTTTAATGAATGACAAGATGAATGCTTTTAGGGTCATGGTTGTCGTTACCGACGATTTCATTGGTGACGGAGCTGCCTATGAACTAAAAGGACTGATCCGGAAGAAAGGAACAGCCGCCTCCACCGCATTGATAGGCTCTGTTTCAAAAACTGTTATCTCCGAAACAATACCAGAATTGGATGTAACTATCTCAGCCGACACAGTAAATGGAGCACTTAAGATTGAAGTAACCGGCCAGGAAGAAGTAGTCCTCCGCTGGGTAGCTTATATCGAAATGGTCGAAGTCGCCTTCTATGGATAAAAATGTATTCCTAATTCCTCATATCAAAGGATTCAACATGCAAACAAAATCAACAATTCTCGGAATGCCCATAGCTCAGGCCATTAGCCTGTTCACATTCCTGGTAGCCATCGTCTCGATCTGGATCCACATGGAGATCCGCATCGCCGAGATCAACGTCGAACTCACAAACATGAAACAGGACCTCCTCCTCCACAAAGCCGACAACCAAAACGACATCGACCTCATCCGCTCTGACATCAAAACCGACACGAAAGAGATCCTCAAAAAGATCGATGAGATACAGATCTACCTCCGCAATCACTAGTAAGGGCATGGCAAGCTGCGCCCCAGAAAAAAACCAACATCAACCGTAAAGACGTGGCATGCCGTGTCTCAAGCCAACATCAACCGTAAAGACGCCGCATGCGGCGTCTCAAGCCAACCACCAAAACAAAAGCATATGAAAACCCGAATCCTCCGCAACTGGCGCACCTCCCTTCTGGGTCTTGCCCTCCTAATCATCACCATCATCCTGCTCTTCAAGCAGACCATCACCGGTGGCGAATTCATCGCCCTTCTCCCTATCATCCTCGGGCTCCTCTATGTCCAGGACTCGGTATTTAAAGTAAATCCGAAATGATAACCGGTGTCATTGCGAATCCTGCCTTCGGCAGGATGAAGCAACCTTCATATATACTTTAAACACTAACAAAATGGCAAAAATAGAACCCCTCGCCGCTAAGATCTTTAAATGGGAAGGTGGCTGTTCCAATGATCCCGTCGATAAAGGTGGCGCCACCAATATGGGTGTCACCATTTCCACCTGGAAACAGATTGGCTACGATAAAGATGGCGACAATGATATCGACATAGAAGATCTATGGTTAATGTCTAGACATGATGCCACCAACATTCTCCGTCTATTCTATTGGAAACGCTGGCGTGCCGATGAGATCCAAAATCAATCCATTGCGGAGATCCTGGTCGACTGGGTCTGGTGCAGTGGCAAATGGGGGATTGTCCGTCCACAGCGCATCTTGGATGTTGAGGACGACGGAATCGTAGGCCGGTGTACCCTCCAGGCTGTAAATGGATCAGATCCGAAAGAGCTTCATAGGAAACTTGTTGAGGATCGTCTCCGATTCATTCAAAGAATCATTGAACGGGATCCTTCCCAAAAGAGGTTCGAACGAGGCTGGAAACGTAGGTTATATGATTTCAACTATCAGAAGGAGGCCAATTCATGAAAACGATACGTCCCATAAATTTCCTGTTGTTATTGATCTTCATTCTTGCCTCATGTTCCCCGCAGAAAAGACTATCCCGCCTGGTCAATCATCACCCTGAACTTAAAATTGTAGATACCCTGCACATTCGCGATACGATCCCAATTCCAAGGATCCAGGCAGATACCCTCCTGCATATTGATAGCCTATTCGACACTGTTACTATTAAAAAGGATCGTTTGAAAGTTTCCGTCCTGCGCCTTCGCGACACACTTTATCTTCAAGGGAAATGTGAAGCGGATACAATCTTTGTAGATAAGAAGATTCCTGTCGAAAGGATTATCACTGTAAAACCTGATCGAGTTGATCAATTAATTTCCCGTATCCCCTGGTTAGTTGTTGGCCTAATCTCTATTATAATCCTTGTTCTATTTCTTATCATTCGATTCAAGTAGCTTATCCACATTAAGGTTAATTGCAAATCTTATCCAAAGGTAGCTTCGTAAATTTTTAATCCGCACGGCCAAGCCCTTCGGGTGCCGTCATTTTTATTGATCTTCTATTCTTTTTGGTATAAAAATGACCGGCAGCCTGCGTATTAAAATTTACTCCGCTGTTTGTTGCCTAAGATTTAACAATTAAGTCAAATTTCATTTTCAAAAAAGGAGGCTATTATGAGCACAACAATCAAACTTACCATCTTAAATCGTCAAGGCAAGAAATGCCGTACTTATTCATTCCCGTCGCGGGCATCACTTGATGCATACATGAAGGCTCGCAGGCCGCAATTTTATCAAATCTGGGGCTAACTAGAATCAAATCACATTATACCAGGGCTCTCCATTGTTTTTATGCTTCAAAAACAAAGGGGAGCCCATAAAAATCCATGTCATGGAATCACGTATCAAATACAAATTGACAATTCAAGTACCTAACACGAAGCTTCTGGCTGATTATTTTTTTCATTCAAAAGAAGAGCTAGAACGTTTCGTAAATCTCAACAAAATCAAGCCTTTCAGTATAAAAGCGGTTTGGTTTCTTGATTTTGTTATGTAATAATTATAGGGTAAAAAGTTACTAACATTAGTTGCATATTAAACTAATTATCAGTATCTTCGTTGAAGCAAAAAAGTTATTTGTAAGGTAATTTACTGCAAAAGAGTAGGTGGACTTCGAGGTGGACTAAAAAACTCGAAGTGTTGAATCCCTTTATTAATAAGCGTTTTGAGAGTTGGTTCGAATCCCTGTCTCTCCGCAAAATGGAAATGCCGCAGTGAAGCGGAGAAAAAATGCAGGCACCGAGTGCCCGGCATTTCCATTTTTGACGACTCCCCCTCCGGGATCACGACCAAAGGGAGTAATCCCTGGTTTTTATGTCACACTGGGTTCTATATACACTATTGTAATGATTCTACCCTACTCGACCAATAGCTAAACATAAATGCAGCCAGTACTGATCGTGCCGTTCCTAAAAAATATTATTTTAATGCTATCGCCTGAAATAGACAAGCCGACGGTGTTGACAACCCTAAGTCGATCGCAATAGACTAGTTTGGATGTCCTAAAATCAGTTATATGAGGTGGTCAGATTATATCGGCGTGAAGTGGTCTAGTTTGTCGGCATATTCAGTTTGCTACACTACCTCCCCATTCGCTATCAATTTGCTTTGGAGGTAGCGACCAAGAGGTAAAATCCAATAGGTAGCAGATCTCGGTAAAGAAAAAAGTAAATTTGTATATGATAATAACATTTAAGACAACAACACTCTCTAGATTTGCCAAACTCCTGCGAACTGTATCTCAAATCTTTTACATCATCTCACTAGTCTTACTATTTATCTCTTTCTTTTTATTTGCCTGGATGTGGGTTTATGCATTTATGCATGATTATGTCCCAGAAACTCCTTGGGGAATAAAAATAGGAAATCACGGTCCATGGAGGCACAGTTACAATCTTCGGAATGCTTTCTGGTATATATTTGTTATGCAATTTCTCTCAATATGTTTAACAATTGTTTCTTTTATTATCAAACCAAATCGAAAAGCTGTGATCCTATTTGGAATAGCTCTTGTTGTCTTTTTTATGTTCTTTTACACACACTACTGGCTGGTGGACTGACATATTTTAAGAATATTTATCAACGAAATTATAAACTGAGAAGCAATTGAACATTTTAACCTGGGGCGATCTGCATGGTCAGGATATCTGGAAAAAGGCCGATGTCGATCGCTATGACAAGATTATCTTCCTTGGAGATTATGTGGACTCGTTCTTCCTGGATGATCAGACGATAATCCGAACGTTTACGGAGGTTATTGACTTTAAAAAGCAGTATCCTGACAAGGTTGTGCTTCTGATCGGAAACCACGAGATCAGTTATCTTATGCCACAATACTGTGCCACTGGTTACAGGGCATCGATTGCTCAGGAGATCCTGACCTTGTTCTGGAAAAACTTTGACTATTTCAGGATTGCTTTCCAGTACCGGAAGTATTTATGGACACATGCCGGGATCCATAAGGGTTGGTATTACTATAAACTGAAGGAAAAGGTTGAAGAGACAGACAGGAATCTGGCGGATACCCTGGAACGATTATTCATCGAACGGTATCCTCCCCTTTTTGAGATCGGCTGGGCACGCGGCGGCGCACAATATGATGTAGGCGGACCCTTCTGGCTTGATGCTTCCCTGTTAATCAAGAAGCCGTTGGCAGGGTTGCATCAAATGGTTGGACATACGCATGTAAAGACCATTAAACACTATAAACCCTATCCGAAAGATCCTGAAACAACCGTAACCCTTTGTGATTGTGTCGAGCGGGGTGATGGAAGTTGTTATGAACTTTTCCTGGATGAAATTGAGGAGCAATGAGAAGACGAATCGGAGAGTTTATTATGTTTTTTCTGACCGGATTTTTTCTGGTCGCGGCTTTTAACTTTCAACGCCCTGATAAGTATGCCCCTAAATTGCTGGTTGATACGCACGCCTCTATTCCAGTATTTGCAACCGATACAACGCTCCTTTTCGACACAGTTCATCATCCTGTAGGAACCTTGTATCCCTCGGGCGGAGTTGTTTACCTGACAAGGCCCTTTATCATTGATTCCAACAGGATCCGGATCAGGATCTACGCCTGGATCTATTACAAACACATCTTTAACCTGGGAGACGAATGGCTTTTGGTTCAGGATGAGAACATACGTGTGAAAAATAATTGCCTGAAGATCGGTCGGATAGCAAAAAACACCCGGCTCCCTAGGATATGGTCTCCAAATGATTGGATATGGAACTTTGTTTCTTTCGATGGTTTCGTCGAGATACGACATCTTAGGTCTTATGTGGATGGAAGGTATCAGCCGTTCTTCAGTGAACGTTGGCCCTACCCAATCAAAACCGATCTTACTACGGATGGACATAAGTTTCCATCCAGAAGGAAGCTTCCCAAAATTCGATTTTTAGATTTTTTAACCCTCTTCCCATTCATTGGAATGGTGATCATTCTGTGGTTTTATTTCCGCAAAACCAACCGGTTACATTGCCGAGACAGATGGGTACTGTTGGTGATTGATATTGTGGGGTTTGCAGCCGGAGTAGGATTAGGATTAGGGATTGTAGTATAGAATTTACTCCACCACCGGATTATGCGTTGCATTCAGCGTCCACATCGGCCAGCCTGTTAGCGCCGGATTACCTGTATTGTAGGAAATCAGCTTTCCTTCCTTTGATCCTGCATAGATCCATCCTGCATGTATGACGGGTTGAAATGTTACCGGGACCTCCAGGTCGTATATTGTTTCAATGACACCTTTTCGGGGATCGACAACCAGCACTTTCCCCGAACGGGTGGATGCAATGATTTTTTGATTGACCGCTACCGGCATCGACACAAATTCCTCCTCCTCCATACCAGCTACCTTGGAAAGATCAATGATCCATTCAGAAGAAAACCGGCCCGGGTCGAAGCAGATCAACGATTTGCCGGAAACTGCATATAGCTTCCCCCGGAAGAACAGAGGCCGGCCACCACTATAATTCATCAGTTCGGAAGGAGTCAGCCTTGAGATGGAAACTCCCGACTGGTTTTTAATGGCAGGAAACGATCCGCTTGGAAGCAGGGAATTAGCGTGATAGGCTTCAATCTGCTCTTCTCCGGGCTTCTCCGCACTTTTTCGAGTCAGGTATACAATATCCCCTGAGATAGTAGGAGGGGAGGTGAAATCGCCATCTGTCAAGGTTCCTTGTAACACTCCCGATGTGTTGTTGAATTGGTGAAGATTACCTTTGGATGAGGTGATAAAAACCGACTGTCCGCTTGCCACCGGAGAACCAAGCGGCTCTGAATCTATCCAGTTTTGCCAGAGGATTGTCCCTGTTTTCAATTCGAAACAGATCACCGCGTAGGGTTTGGTCCCCTTCACCCTATTTCCTAATTCGGTGGGATATACGGCATAAACTTTTCCGTCGGCGATCGTTGGTGTTGAATTTATTTCAGGCCCCAACCACTTCGACCATGCCAGTTCGCCGGTTCTTGCATCAATCGCATAAAGGGTACAGGATTCTGTCGTGATAATCAGGAAATCCGCATCACATACCGATGCAGAAACTCCGTTATCTCCTAATTTCAACCCCCAATTAAATTGTCCAGTTCTGTTATTGAAGGAGTACACCTCTTTGCTGTAATATCCTCCTCCCTGTATCACGTCATCGTTGTTAAAAACAGCCGGAGTCGGAGTCTCGGTTTTTGAAGGGAAATTTACATGATATCCGTGTTCCGTTTGTATTACATTCGATGGATCAAATCCAATCTTTTTCACTTTGACTGGCATGAACTCGGTGATGAAACCATTCTTATCCCTCCGGGCCTTTATAAAGAAATCTTCAATCTGTGCTGTCCCCCTGTATGTTATGAATGCCTCATCTTCCAGAAGGTAGCCTTTTTTCTCGGGGTACCTGTACAGATAAATATCACGTTCATAGGTCAGATGAAGGGTGTAATCCTGGCCGTACGGAAGAAGAAAGTAAGCTTTCCCTTGATCATTTGTAGCTGTAGTGTATACCATGCTTTTTCCGACAACATCCAGATAAACCGCTTCGTCGGATAATGGTAATTGCTGGTAATCTTTCACGGTTACTTCCAGAAAAGCCCTCAAAGATGTAGCTCCTTTCCGTGGAATGAGATCCTGATGCACCGTATCATTTCTACTCCATTCGGTGATATCGGTTGGCTGATAAGCGATTTCGGCATTCAGCGTATATCCCGAAAAGCCTGGGATCCGTAAAGTCTTCACATTATCCGATTCGAGTATTCCCAAATGGTAATCTCCGTAAAGTAAAACCTGAAAACGCACCACCCCGGATGCATTGGTTGTCGATTTAAGGACTCTTCTGTACTTCGGACAAACCAACCGGACCGGACAATTTTTTATCGATACACCATTCACATCCCTGATCCTGATAGTCACCAGGCCTTCCAGTAAATTTCCTTTGAGGGAAAAGGTTCCGATTCCCTGATCAACCGTATCGTAGGGAATTTCAGCATGTTCCAGTGGTTCTTTGAGATGGATGGTTTTAACCAATGGAGTAGTAAGCTTCTCAGGGATTCTGATTTCTTTTAACACGCTTCCTTCGTGATCCGTGACCAGGTATTCATGCCCTGGAACCACTGGGATTACAATCTTCCCTGCTGCATCGGACATGACGGTCCGGAATGTATTTGTTGCCCGGTCGGTCAGTCGAATCACGGCGGATGGAAGGGGCTGGTTCGATTCGCTTTTCAGGCTGATATGGAGAATCCCGGCTTGATGATCAGGATCGATTTGAGCGACGACCGACCATGAGAGAAGAATTAAAATCCCGGAAATGATCATCCTTGCAGTTTTCATAGACTTCTGTTTGATTTCTAATAAACGGATATAGCTACTATGTATTGTATTGATATTCATTTTTTTATGACATAATTCCAGGAATTTGCCTGATCACCTCAATATGGTTTTTTCGTGATTCCGAGGATTCATTCTCTTCTCCGAATAACCCGGATAATACCGATTTTGAATTAAATAAATTTAACAAATACGCGGCTTGTTTACCGTTAATGATTTCGTTATCCTGTTTTCGAGAGATTGTAAAAATTGATGTGTCATTGGTGTAGTACTTCTTTGAGTCTGTCAGGAATAGCGAGTACGCGTTTACTGAAAGGAACAGTTTAGCTTTTAAATATGCGGTTGAAAGGTTCGATATATCATAAAAATAGATGTAACCTGAAGTACTTCCAACCACCAATAAATCTTTGATAAATGTAAACGTCCAAAGCTCGTGACGATCAATTTGAATGGCTTTGATGAAGTGTAAATCCGGCATCTTCCAGATCTTAACATAGCCGTCGTAGCTACAGGTGAATAAAATATCGGGTTTTGCGGGATGAACCTTGATGCAGGTGATATCATCCTGATGAATCCTGTAATATGAGAAGAACCGGTCGGTGAAAAGATTATACAAATAAACAGAACCTACGGTATCGGATGCGATGATCAGGTTAAAAGCGGGAATCAGACACATGGTTCTGAAATCCCCAGTAATGGAATTTTCCTTTAACAACCTTCCCGAATGAAGGTGAAAAACATTGAGGTATCCACTATTAGAGATTATGTACATCCGATCGCCAATTGGAATACAAATACCGCTCCTGGTACCGCTTTTATGAAAACCGGTAGCTGCGAAAACCTGGAGCATTTTCCCATCCATGAAAGACCATTTCCGCACAATATTTGTCTGGATCAGCGGATCTTTCTCTACATCATAGCTGAAGGAATACAGGTGGCAGCCATCCGGGGATGGGATGACAAACGGACTCCGGCCCATATATCGGTGTGTCAGCATGAGTCGTTCCGTAAGGGTGTGGAAGTTGACTACCCTCACCGTCCCGTCCCAACTGGAAGTGATGATTTCGTTTTGATATCTGACGATATGTCTCACTGTTGTTTCATGGTGGTCATACCATCTCAACGCTCCTGTTGTCAGGTTGATCAGGTGAACCCGCCGGGTAGAAATATTAGAAATTAGGAGGGTGTGTTCGTTTTCGTCATACCAAAGGCTTCTTGTACCCAACAGGGGAATGTTGTTTTTGATTTGAACCTGATAATCTTCCATCAGGGACAAGAGAAAATCATTCTGATAGGAAACCAGGGCACGATTTTGATCAGGTGAAGGAACAGGCAACATGATATCTGTTTTTAATAGGTTAAAGCGTTGATGCTATGAGGGTCTTCTCCTGCATTATATTGTTAATTTTGGTTAAAATATCTGCAATTCTCTGATCCAGGAACTGAATCCGCATCTTCAGATACTCTTCATGAAACTTCGACAGTTCCTCATCGGAAACATGTTTACTTTTGAATGCAGTATGGTTGTGCTCCTTTAATCCCAATAATTTATTTCCGATGTTTATCTTCAGTTTTTGGATGGTCTCTTCATTCAATTTTATCAATAGTTTATCTCGTTCAATAGCTGTGTAATCAATAAACGTCACCGGCAGATCATGAATTTTACGGATGTTGAATACTTGAATGTATAAATTAATTAGTCGATGATATTGAATCAGTTGATCACTGAAATCAAAATTCATTTCATTGTAAATGGAGTTTGAATCCATAAAGAACTTTTTTAAATCGACGGGTTGTGCAGCCTCGTCAGAAAGCGTAAATAGTTCCCGGCAGTTTTTCGAAATTGCCCGGAACAAATGCTTGATAGTTACTTTTAACCCGGAGGGGTTCTCCAGGTCATCCTGTTCATCGTCCCATGCGGAATAGTTCACCTGCAGTCTCCCGGAATCTTTTTTAATCTCTTTTTCGATCAAAAAAGCGAAATATTTCTTTTCGAGTTCCTCTTCTGTCGTGATTGTTGGGTCGTTGGCATAGAAGAGTTTGGTTCCAAGCTGAAAGAGCAGATTTTCCCTGGCGGATAGTTTTGAAATATATGGATTGTAACGGTCCTGATACAATTCATTGACATGTTCAATCACCCTCAGTTCGGCAACCGCCTGTTGCATATGGATACTGATCTCAAAGTAGCAGCGGTAAAACCGTTTTCTTCTTTCTGTCAGGTTTTGAAACCTTTTGATATTAATGGACTCCAACGAAGAGACCGGAAGTTTATAGAGTTTTGAGGAGAGAAGAAAAAGCACTAAGGAATCAAAGTAAACATTTTTTAGGTGTGGAGAGATATCCTGAAGTTGCTGCCAGATCTGTTTGAGTCCAGCTGAATATTCATCCAGGTGATCGATGAAATGGAGGCTCAACTCCAGCGGATTCTCTTTTGCAGGATCGATTCGCAGGGTTCCTTGTTCCAACATATTCCTCGCGCTGATTCCGAATGTCAGAAAGAGATGGCCTTCAAAGGCATTTTTCAGCAGGAGGACTACCGTTTGCAATTCTGAACAATCGTATTGGATCGCCATTTCCAGCAGCTCTTCGGCATGATACACCTCTTTCTCTTCAATTTCGGCGGCAGCTTTCAACTCCGCAACATCCAGGAATACCGGATAATAGGTAATCTCTTGCGGGTGATTGACTTCAGGATGACCTGATAGGTTGTTTGGATCCATGGTTTCGGGTTTTGACAAGAGGATTGCCAAATCCGTACCGGAATTACCTAAAATCTCAGCAAATCATTATTAATTAATAACATACGACCTGATGTCTATTGAGATGGAAGGGTTGACTTTTACTATCAGGTAGGGAAATCGGGTGGAGTTAGTGAAAGAAGTGTTAAGTCAACGGGTAGGTCAATGGGAGGGATCAATGTCAGGGATTGATTGTTGATCGATCAGGATAAAAAGTCCGGAGCCGTCTATCCTAACCCTTTCTTTCATTCCATCGCGTTCAACTTCTCATTTTTTTTGAAAGCTAGCTTTCGATTTGAGTTGCGAAAAAATACGCTTGCTATATGACGAGTGTTTGAGCATTGGACGATTAGTTGCTTAGGTTTTTGCCGAAGTATTGATAGGAAAATATTACTGTTTTCTAACTAAGAACAATGATTGAAAATACACTCGCATCCGCATTGAATATTTTCTTGATTTCAGTAAGAAAATATTGTATATTTGAAAATTAATGTAAAAAAATCATCAGATAATCATCATCAAAAACTCGTTGTTATGAGCCTCCTGTCCAGTTTTCTAGACCTTTTCCGCAAGAAAAAAAAGCCGGAACAACATTATACAACAACCAGTCAGATACTGAAAGACTATAAACCTGATTCCTCTTTCCATAGTTCCGGAGCATCAGCAGGCAGCCCGATACAGCCAAGAAAACTAAATAATAATATCTGGCCATATTAGGTAGGTTTGAATATCGTTTTTTTTCATTTATTTATTCATTATGTCCGCGAAAATATTTAGGAAATTCAGGCGATATCAAACCTATCCTTGATAATTTTCTAAAGGATAAGCCAGATTCATCTTTTCTAGATTCAGGTGGTTCGGCAAGTTCCTCAATTGAAGTTTAAATACAAGCATACAAATCTTTTTAATTTCACATTCAATGTGACAGGATCTCATCGGCATTTTTTCATGATTGCCATGGCTCAGAGAGGCTTCTTTTTGGAAATTGCTCCAAATCATTCTTGTGGAAATCATTTCTCGCGAATGTTTTATTCCTGAAAAGATAACTCAGGTAAAACCAGATACTTTTTTGTTCGTTTGAACAAGCTCGGATTAGATGCTCTAGTTTGGGTTCAAGGATCCATTTGATATTGATCCCGGATGCCGGTAATATTTTTTCGTCATTGAGGGAAATCAATTGCCCGATGAAAAGATCAATGGATTCATTCGTGATTAAGGCAGTGGCCAATCTGCCCAGCAACAACCGGACAGATAAAAGATCAGGAACTCTGGTTATTAATTTATGTTCCCAGCCTGATTTCAAATGAAGTTTTGCTACTGCTAGGTCATTCCTAAATAAAAAAGCAATGGCTAGATTCAATTCACGATGAGCAAGTTTATGATGGCTCGGAATATGTGTGTTGTTTTCGATTTCAAGAGCGTTACGAAGTTCTATGACTGCGGCATCATAATTTCCAGCCATAAGTGAATTGACCCCCAGATTATTTATGCGTACCGAAAGATGATTTGAATCTTCCCCGAAACATTGAATAGTCAGTTTATATGCTTGTTCATAATAGGTTCTCGATTGTGTTAAATCGCCTCCTTCTTCTAAAAGTGCAGCATAATTCGTCAATAGTTTTATTGAGATAGGGTGTTCTTCATATCCTCCGAATTTCATCAGTGATAATGCTTCTTCGATCGTTGCCCATGCTTCCTTTATCCTGGAGGCATTTCGTAATGCTTCTGTGAGGGTACTCATATCTTGGCATAAGTTGAGCACCATCCGCTTGTCAGCCTTATATATTTCTATTGCCTGCATGAAAAGGGTGATGGCTTTATCCAGATTGCAAAGATCCTGGTAAACGAGCCCAAGGTTCATACATTGGGCTCCGTATCTGGGAGAGGTGTCGCCGAATATAGATTTGCAAAATTCCAGCGCTTGCTGACTTGGTTCAACTGCTTCCAAGGGCCGGTTGGTTTCCCGGTATAAGCATCCGATGTTTACAAGGGTATCCAATTTATCCCGCACGTCTGCTTCCGGCTGGGCGGTCAATTCCTTCGCTAAAAGAAAATGTTCTTCGGCTTTCTGAAATTCTGCCATGTAGAGATCAGCAGAGCCGGCTGTGTTATGAAACCAAGCAAGGGTATCATCGTCCTCTTTAATCCCTGTATTTCCGGAAACGATTGCGGATCCGGCCAATTCTGATACCATGGAATATTGTCCTGCATTACGCAATTCGTTGCAGCAATATACTGCTGCCACCTTTGTGTAGGATTTTCTTTCCTTTAGACGAAGCAACAAAGTATAATAAAAACATTCAAGTTCCCAGTAACCCGAGCGGTCAGGTGGCTGCTTGTTGATTTCAATTATTCTTTTCAGGAGAAATATACCTAAATGATACTGTATTTTGGAATTCGTCATCTGGTTTATCTGTAAGTAATCCCTGATCAGGGTGCCAATAATCCTGTGCATTTTTACCACACGGGGTTTGCCTGAAGGATCCAGCTGTTTTGTGAGCTGTACAAGTCTCAGGCTTAAATGTTTTCGCAAAAGATTTATCCAGGGGTCAGTGTACCCCGGTCCAGGATCATTGCAAAAAGAGGCAAAATTCTCCGAAAGAAGGGGCCGGATCCATTGCGGGACGATATGATCAGGCGGTAAGCAGGCTGCGTATTTAAGGAAAAGTTTTTCCCCTTCGGTAAGGATTTCAAAAGTGGAAGTGAGAGTGATCGCCAGGCTTCTTTCGCCATGCCGGATTCCGGCCTGATCAGTGAAATGTTCTTTCTGATCCCATAAAATTCCTTCAGTTCTAAGACGGTGGAGAAATGCTTTACAGGTTATTTGCCACCCTGTCTGGTTCAGATATACAGCCGCAGATTCTACGGCTAAAGTGAATGAATCCAGCAACCGAACGATCTCCCTGGCTCCTTCACGTTCTTCTTTATTAGGAAAAATCCCATTCTTCTGGTATGTCTCAATAAGTGCCAGAGCATCAGTTTCGTCAAGCACATCCATCGGGATGAAACACTTTTTATCTTTAATATCCGGTAATTCCTTTTCGCCTAACCTGGTTGTAACGATCAGATGAAGCCAATCCTCAGCAGGAAGATGACAGGTTTGATTAGTTTTTAGAAGAACCGGTTTGTCAACATTATCGAGTATGACAAGGCAATGGTTCTTTTCATTGTTGAAGGTAAGTTTGCGAAGTTCAGCAAGTACTCGTTCAAATTGCAGGAAAGTATCCCGCTTCTCTTCCTCACTGAGTTCAAGGGCAAGCGGGGAGGCTAATTGTGCGATGGCAGCAGGAAGATTTTCTTTCCCCTCACACCGCACTTGCCAGCGCCCACCTCCATATTCTTGAACGAACCCATGAGCATATTCAATGGCAAGTGTAGTTTTGCCTATGCCTCCCAATCCATTGAGAACAGCTGGAACACCTATGGTTCCGGGTTTCACGAAATGTTCACGCAGCTGACGCAATTCAATAGTACGGCCGATGAAATGAATGTTGTGTGAATCCAAATTACTGGGGCTTCGCCATTCCCTGTCACTTAGGGTAATACGCTCCTTTAGCTGTTCGTTTAGCTTGGACATTCGCTCCTTTACAATTGAATTGCCCAGACTCGCTTCCCCATCATTGTACCAAGGCCGCAAGTCAAAATGATGGCGGCGTCTTAATTCTGCAACCCAGGCAGCGCACTTTTGTTCAAAACCTTTATCATCCCAGCCAGGTACTTCCACAAAATAAATAGGGGCAACCCCCTCGCCAAAACAGGCATGACCTATCTCATGTTTTTGATACTCCTCGAATTCCCACTTGCAATAATCGCTCATGATATACGCCGGTGATAGGCATACTAATAAAATCTTGGATTCCCGGAGCCCAAGAAGGATACGGTCTCTCCAATCCTGCATGCCCTCAATATCTTGAACATCGAAAAAGGTCACCAACTTCCGTCCTGCAAACGTATTAAATTCATATTCAATACGTTCCACAAGCTGCTTTATCCTCCCCCCGGCGTTGTCTATTCTTGCGTACGAAATGAAAAGGTCTTTAGACATTTGATTTAAAGGTTATTAAGGTATAAGAGTAATTCCCGTTGCAGGATTCTGCCTTCCTCCTTTATTTCGGTAAATGTCGAGCTGATAAATACCCGGAATGTTTTGGTTAGTTGCGACATGGTCATAAAGAAAAAGGTTTCTGAATCGCACTTGGGAAACTATGGACATCTATCATCTTGCGTGTTCTATTACGGTATAAAACAAGAAGAACATTTGATTTTATTTGGTTGTGGCAAGTTCTGCAAATATTTTATCAAAAACGTCTGAGCTTTTTCATGCTTCCTTGGGCTTTTAACCCCAATAGTCCAGGATGATGTGGTTTAAAATGAATTTTTAAGTGTGAGGATTAATTCTTCAGACTTTTACCTTTAAGGCAACGAACTGAGAAACCCATATTGTTGTTAAAGTAAAACATCCTAGCAGATTTTTGCATAACGTCGATCACCAAATGCCAGGCCGATCCACTTCCAACAGAACCCTCTGAAGAAGACCAATAGGCAATAGGGGACTGAAGTATAAGAAATTGACCATCATAATATCGACACCCACCAAATAAAGCATTAAAACTGGAAGTACCACCTGGGATCAGCGAAACATAAGCTTTCTCTCCTTCACCACCCAAATAATATAACAATGTAATTAATTCATCTTTATCTGGGATATGAAATCCTTCGGGTGCAATACCTCGTTTATCATTTATTGCGTACCAATTGTAAAGTTTTCCGTATGTTTTGACATTAGCGGAATCGTTATTATAGTAACACCACGCAGGCGTCTTCTTCGCTCCAGCTTTGACCCATTCTTCAACCGTCTTAGCTTCCAGAATTGGATCACCATTGTTAAATACACTCGTGTTTAAATTATCTCTCGTCCAAATTTGATTGCCTATTTTAACAGATATTATATCTCCTTGGCCAAAATTATCAACTTGTAAAATAGAATCTTGTTTTTGAGTATTTCTTGTTGGGAAATGAAAATATTTAATAGCGAGTAATATAAGAACAAGAATTGCGATAAAACTAGCAGTTAGAATCCATGCTTTGTTAACCTTGTTTTTTCTTTTGGGCAATTTATTTAATTGTGTTTTCGTCTTTGTTTCTGAGGTGAGTGACATTTCATGGCCAGAAATTTTATCAATTTTTTTCTTTAAAGCTTTTAATAAATCAGACTTAACCCGAATCCAATTTCTTTCGTTATCAGTGAATTCAATTAAAGGAGTTGGTTTCCCGGGCACTAACTGCAATGTACTGATGAACTCAATTTCTTCCCAGTCGGTGGGCTCAAGAAGAATGGGGAAAACGTGTAAATTGCCCTTCTCATAGTTCTCTTGTATTCTTGGAAGTTCTACTTCTGCAATAAATGTTGAATTAAGAAACTCCTGACTGATTAATAATATAGCAATATCAGACATATCAATCTGCGTTTCTATCTTAGTTTTGAATTTTTCACCAGCTTCAATACCTTTTCCCGGATGTCTGTCGTACCAGAATTTTACATTTTTCATGCTTAAGGAACGTTCAAGAAATGGAATGAGATCAAATAACTCCTTATCTGATTCAAACCACTTGCTGTCTAAATGACTATAGCTTATAAATATGGATATTTCTTTCTCGTTCATAACAGAACAGGTATTTTGTTTAAAATATAATTATACCGTTTCGCCATAGTTCCAGACTCTTCTGAGTCAAGTAGACTCTATCGTTTTGCTTGTCTGACATAGGATTCATGTCGTCTCGTTGACTCATGAATATCAGATACTTTGTCAACGAAGTCTGCTCTCCCTTCCCCAATCTCAACCCATCTATCTCAAGTTAATTATCACGTAATTGATTACAAGTCAAATAGATAAAATTTTATGGCATTTGGTTTGAGTAACAAACATATAAATGGGAAACATTGCTCTCAAAGATATGAATTTATTAGTACATAAACATGAAGACACTATGCATTGATTTCGGTTCTGCCAATAGTCTGGCAGCCTGTGTGGATGAACGCGGGAAGATCATCCTCATCAAACACAGCGGAGAATCTGAAGGGGATTCCAACGCCAAACATTTACCTTCATTCATTGCCTTCCATCCGGATGGATCGGTAAGAGCTATGGGGCTGGAAGCAAAATCGTTTACGATGACCCATCCCAAAGAGGTGGTTTGGGGGTTTAAACGGTTGCTGGGATTGCCGTTTTCGTGTCTGAAAGAGCAGGGAGAGTTGGACCGGTTTGCCTATGATATCGTTCCCAACTGGCACGATGGCCAGTGTTTATGCCAGGTAGGGAAACCCTATACACCGGTGGAGCTTGTATCTCTTCTGCTACAAAAAATGAAAAATGATGCCGAGACCCAGCTATCGGAGCCCTTTGACTCAGTCATCCTCACAGCACCGGCTTATTTCGACAGCAGCCGGAACAGTCGCCTGAAAGAGGCCGCCAGAATGGCAGGGTTTGACCACATAACGATCATCGCCGAACCGGTTGCTGCTGCCATCGCGAGGAAGATCAAGATCGATGCGTCCAAACAAATAGCCCTTACCTGCGATCTCGGAGCCGGCACCCTCGATATTAGTCTGGGAACGATGTTTTATTCCGAAACCCGGGAGATTCACTATGAAACCATCCGGAATACAGGGAACACAAGCTGTGGGGGGATAGATATTGACTTCCGGATTGAAAATTGGCTGATTGAAAAACTGGCTTTGGGGAGCGTTCCGGCTTCTTACCTGAACGAATTGCAAAAGCTGGCCGAAGAGGCAAAGATCAGCCTTTCGCGACAGTTTGAGGTTCGGATTCCGATCCATTATCAGGATGTCCATACGGAAGTTACACTATCGCAAGGCGACCTGGCTCTGATCTGTGAAGAGATGTTGACAGATTTCCGCAACCAGGTTCTGGCTGCCCTCAATGAATCAGTGTATTCCACCCGGCAGATCGATGCTTTGATCCTGATCGGCGGACCTATCGTGCTGCCTATCTTCAGGGATTTGTTACAGGATATTTTTTCTGATAACGCCAACGTGTTGAGGCAACTGGATGACTTTTACCTGGAACCTGAACAGGGGGTCGTCAACCGGATGACGGCAACGGCCATCGGTGGCGCTTTGTACCAAAAAACCGTTTCCGACCGCTGTCCTTTCGGATATGGCTTTGAAGAGATGACGATCGGGGAGGAGGAGGTCGAATACAAACCAGAAATCCTGATCCCGATGAATGCCGTCTATCCTCATCCTGGCGGATCGATCACGGTCAGATACAGCAACCTGCTAGGCTTATACGAATTCAAGCTGATCAAACAGGTTCCCCTGGCTGATGCAGCTTCCTGCAAGTACAAATTTGTCAGCCTCATCAAGTTTGCCGTGAAGAGCTCATTTTTTTCAAATATCGTTTGTGAAATGACGATGAATGAAAACAAAGAGCTCGTGGTTCGGGTAAAAAATCTTTCAAGGCCGGAAGAATCCGTAGAGTATATTGGAGCCGATATTGATCCCTCCTCCGAGATCACCGTGAAGTATCCAATCAGGTCCCGAAGACCCAAAAATATCCAGGTAAAAGCCGTGGAAATCGTCACGCCCGGAGAGGAGACCCTGGACGATTTTACAAACTGGGTGGTTGATACGCTGATACTGTCAGTCATATCTTCGGCGAAGAAAAACAACAAATCACTAGATCGGGTGGGACCGGTGATGAAGGAGGTAGTCTCGGAATCCCAACGGCAACCGGTGAGGTATCAGCAACTTTTTAACCAGGCGGGTTGTCTTTTACACAACAGCTATTCATACGGACTTCTTGATCCTTCAGCCAAGTATACCCTGGAGTGCGATCTGAATGACTGGCAAGACCAATTATTTTCAATCACCACCCATTAAAAATATAAATGCATGAAGCCATGAAACGAGATCACAAACAACAGGAATTGAATTTTCTTGCCTCCACATCATACGAGAACAAGGATTACCAGGCAGCCGAAATATACTACAACCGGTTGATCGGGATGGATCCCAAAGAGCACAGCTATCACAGTCAGTTTTCCTTTGCCTTACGGTTGCAGGGGAAACTGTCCCAGGCTCTGGAATCCGTCGATAAAGCCATCGCATTGAATCCGCAGGATGCAAAACTCTACTGGATGAGAGCGGCAACCATGAAAAGTTTTGCATGCAAGGAGAAGGGATTATCGATTGTCGGGCGTAGAGAAGTTTTTGCAAACAGTATTCCTTTCGAGCACACTTCTCTCTCCCTGGATCCAACCTCCGAAGAGGCCTGGCTCGATTTGATTGAATCGATGTTGTGTGTCCATGATTTCGTCGGGGCCATCGGTGAATTGGGCAGATCAAACAAATATGTCCAGCGGATGCGTCTGATATGGGCTTTTCTGGGCTGCCTCGCCTTTATCCTCTCAGGGAGGGAAGTTGATGCAGATTTAAACGCGATATTTTTTGACCCGGAAGCCAGATTTAACGACTGGTGTCTGATCGAGTTAGAATCCTTGTTACAGGATCTGGAACAGGAAGAATTCTTTCCCGATCGGGTGAGGAAAGCACAGCAGTTCATGGATCATTTTATTGACCGTAAATCAAACGGAGGTATCCTGGTCAGGTTGAGATAATGATGATCATTGATAATTTGTGCTGGATTTTTCAACGTGGGAGTATTTTCACTATTTTTGAATATATAATCCCACGCCATGCAGTTATTACTTTTTTCAAAACATGATAAGGGTCAGGTTGAGAAGACTCTGGTGGACTGGGATCCCCGGTTCAGCGACCGCTCTTTGGACACCCTGGCATCCAAAGGAACTATTTGCCTGATTAGAAAATCTGATTTCAACGGGATCGAACCCTTCATCAGGAATTCAGAATACAAGAACTGCGGAATCAAGCAGGATAAAATCGAGTTGTACCGCGCCCTGAAGCTAGATGTAAAAAAAGACCGTACCAATCCCCGGCGGATTATTGTTAATACAGGATCGGCAGGCGCTTTTAAACGTAGTTTTTTACCGTTTATCAACAAACGGTTTCAATGTGAATATCCCCCTTGTTTGATTTTCATCCCGGATGAGATTATGGAGTCGCTGATCCGGGAATCGCCCCGGAAATTGGTAAAGGTTGACGATAAAGACCCGCTGTCATCCATGCTTCTGGAGATTTCACATGAGGAAACAGTACAAAAACTGCGGGAGTCTTTTCTTGGGGAATCGCCGGGAGCGCGTCTTACACGGGCCATGATTTTCAAGGCTTCACAATCGAAGTCGCCGGTTCTGATTTTAGGCGAATCAGGAACCGGAAAAGATCTCATTGCTCGTCAGATATTCAAATATTCCAGGTACTACAAGAAAAACATGGTTGTAGTAAACTGTTCTGCCCTTCAGGAGACGTTACTGGAATCTGAATTGTTCGGCCATATCAAAGGGAGTTATACTGGCGCCGAAACAACGAGACAAGGATTGTTTGTCGAGGCAAAAGGGGGGACGATTTTTCTCGATGAAATAGGGGATCTCTCCCTACCTAATCAGGCAAAAATCCTGCATGCAGTTGAGATGGTGGAGGTTCGTCCTATTGGCTCCAATAAAACCGCCAACATCGACTTCCGCATCATTGCAGCTACAAACAGGAACCTCGCTTCGATGATCAGTCAAAAAACATTTCGGGAAGATCTCTACTACCGGTTGAATACGTTTACTATTTTCACCACTCCCTTGCGTGAATACCCCGAAGATATCCCGATCATTGCCTCCTCACTGTGGTCGAGGTTCGAAACACCCTATTCCCTTTCCCCCGAATTCATGAATTACCTGAAGGAGTATCATTGGCCGGGCAATGTCAGGGAATTGAAAACCATGCTGAACAGCATCGTGGATCTCTTTGGGCAAGTATCACCCACGCGCGCAATGATTGAAGCTATCCGCAATTACCGAAGAGATGGACTCGTACATTCCGGGACAATGGACGACGACATTTCCCTCACCCTTCAGGCACAATGGAAGAACCGGGTGGTGGAGGTTCAGAACATCTTACGCGAAATAAAAATCGAGTTACGGCCCGTTATCAATAATCAGCTTTCAGGAAAAGGAAGTACAACTGAGATTAAACAGATCCAATCTAAGTTGATGCAAAAAGTTTACATCATGGAGGACTTATGCCGTGAGCCGATTCTCTTTAAGGACCTGGAGCTGTTCGACAACATTAAGCGGTTTCGGTACATTCTCGAAAAAAGTATAACACAATGGCCCAAATCCCTTCCCGGATTTCTGGAGATTTGGCATCGGGAGCTGGAGTCGCTCCATGATGAGATCAATAAAGAGATTTTTAAATTGATTTATAGGAATACGGATATGTGAGGGGACCATTATCACGTTTAACCAAGGACGATAAACTGGTGAAAGATGGAAGGACCATATGGCTGATACCAGTGAGAGTGGATGGATGTCCTTTACAAACATCTCTGGAGAAAGATAATTTCCGACATCTATTTTTCCAATAACCATTTCCAAACAGCTTTGACATATATTTTACAATTTTCAACTTCAATAAAATCTTCTTCATCCTCAGTAAGTATCATTCCTTCATTCAGCCCATAAGTTTTCATGGCTTCAATTAATCCTTCCATTTCCCGCTTTTTGGTCTCTTCATCCTGCAAGGTGCGGCATACCTGTATGGCTTGCGTGATGCTTAATCCATCTTTTATAATGAAGTCACATTCCTTTTTTCCCTTGTGGAAATACATTTCATGCTCTTTTCGCAGTAATTCAATAAAAACAAGATTCTCCAGGTACCTGCCGTAGTCTTCTGAAATCCTAAAGGAAGTATTGGTAAGTATTCCATTATCGATGCAATATACTTTGCGGAGATTGGTAAATTGCTTGTTTAATGAGTGGAGGTATTGAAATACTTCAAACAACAAAAAAGTATCTTTCAGGTATTCGAAATACTTATCGGCCAGATCGTACGAAAGATTGAGCGATAGCCTTACCTTGTTGAGGTTAAACAGTTTGCCGATGTTGGATAATAAATAATGCGCTACTTTTTTAACACTGTCGTAGTTTTTGAGGTTGTAGCGGGCTACAATATCTTTCAGGATAATGGTTTCGTAATACATGATGATTTCCTGTCGCCTTACATCCTCTTCAAGAGAACAGGTTTTCGGGAAACCTCCTGCTTTGAGGTACTCATTGAAGGCTATTTTATAAACCAATTTCTGTGTAATCAGTAAAATCTTTTCAGGTGCAGGCTGACCTTTAAAAAGGAGGTACTCCCAAAAATTAAGCGGAAAAACATTGATAGAAAGAAACCTACCACTAAGGGCTGTGCCAAATTCGCGGCTAAGGAGTTTTGAAGATGAGCCTGTTACGTAAAATTGTGCTCTGTTGAGTTCATAACCTGTAAGCACCCATTTTTCCCATTGAGCAACATGCTGCACTTCGTCCAGGAAAATATGGGGCTTTGTTTCGTTGTTGACAAACTCTTTGTAAACCTCAAAAATTTGTTCCAACAGTTCGTTGTTCATTTCACCATCGAAACGGGGATCTTCAAAATTCACGAAGAGTATTTCCTTTTTAACCACTCCTGTGCTGATCAGGTGCCGGATGTGGTTGATCATCAGCGTGGATTTCCCCGATCTGCGGATTCCTTTTAGTACGATAACCTCCCCGGTTGACAGGTAGGTATTTATTTTTTGTTGGTATTCGTCCCTCTGGAAAAACTCCGGAACCGGCTTATCCCAGTAGTTCCAGTCGTTAAGTATGCCGAATAATTTATTCTTGTCCATGTGGTTTATCATTACAACCTCAAAGATAAAAATATTTCTGTTTACTGAAACAAAAATATAAAAATAATTTCTGTAAGCAGAAAGTTAATTAATTCTTCACTTTTTATAGGTTTTAAACACCCCCGGGTCCGCCAATCGGCGGACACCTGCGGGGTTGATTGGGATAACATATTAATATTCAACTCTATCCCATTCTTTGTATTTTGGTACTTGAGGCAGGTTTGCAGAAAGGAAAGAAATTATTTTTTTCCATTCGGTAAAACGCTCTTTGCCGGTTGTATTGTTTCCGGTTGCCTTGTATTGCATAGCGAGTTTGTAATACGAAATACCCAGTCCTTCCAACAAACCAATATTCCGGGGATTGGCTTCATAGAGTTCTTCCGTAACTTAAGATCCTTTTCAAAGCAATTAAGGGCTTCTTCCATGTGACCCATCGCCTGATGGATGCCGCCTAATTTGGAGTAGGAGATCGCCAGACCGTATTTGAGTTGCTCGTTTTTTATATTCACTTCATAGAGTTCCTTAAATAAATCAGTTGCTTTTTCAGTGTTTGCTAATCCTTTATCTATTTTATTATTTTTAAAATAAAAGTCTCCGATCAATCCATGAGAATTAGCCAAGGTCTGTTTGAGAATCTCATTTTTTGGATTCGTCTGATAGAGTTTCGTACTTATACGCAAACCCAGATTAAAGAATTCCTCCGCTTTCTCAAATTTTCCGAGTTTCCGATAAATTCCACCTAATAGTAAATTAGCAACTGCAAGGCGGTTTTTGAGGTTCTCATTTTCTGGATTCACTTGGCAGAGTTCCTTTGACAATCTTTCGCAAAGATTAAAGAATTTCAGCGCTTTGTCAAACTTTCTAAGTTCCTGATAAATTTCACCTAATTTCTCATAAACAACCGCCAGTCCGTTTTTGTAGTTCTCCTTTTTTGGATACGTCTCGCAGAGTTTTTTAAATAAATTGTGTGCTTTTTTAATATTTACAAGTCCTTCATCTAATTTGCCTACTTTTAAGTACACGAATCCAATCGATCCATAAGAGGTTGCAAGAACATTTTTGATTTTTTCATTTTTGGGCATCGTTTTACTGAGCAATTTATTTAAGTTCAAAGCCATTTTAAAGGACTCCAATGCTTGATCAAACTTTCCTAACACCCTAAAAATATTGCCTAACTTAAAATAAGATATCATAATCGTATATCCGAAATCTTTATCTGATAAATAATAATCTAAGTTGTTATGTGTTATTTCAATAAGCCTAGTGAGAAGAACCGACCTGTAGTTGTGGTTGCCCTCCACAGCAAGGGCATCATTGAGATCATAAATATATCGTTTCAGTAATATATGAAAGTTTTCGAACTTTTCAATAACCAGTCTGGGAAGGGATGCGACCGTTTTCAGTCCTGTTTCATTGAGGATAATCATGTCTGCGAGAACAATTGTTGCACGATACACTGCTTCTTCTTCCAGTTCCGAAGTGTAATACAATATTGCTGTTTTTTTATCACCTACATGCATCAGGTGGTACATGGTCTCGGATATCTTCAGCGCATCATTATCGGGCAGGGATAACAAATAGCTGCCCACCGCCTGGTGTTTTTGTTTTCTTCCTGCTTCTTTCAACTCTTCCAGTAACTTGTTATCCAGTATGCTGTGCGCCAGGTTCCATTGCAGCTCTTCGCCCTGCATCACCAGGTGGGCTTTGAACCAACGCCGCAGCATGGCAAATTGCAGGGGATCCCAGGTGTTTTGGGGCAGTAGTTTTTCAAGGTCTCTTTCGCGCAGGCCGTTGCGGCTAATGGCTATGTAATCAAATACCGCATGGGTAAAATCAGGGTCAAACAACAGGCCTGCCCGGTCAATCAGGCTCAGGAACAGCTTGCCGGGCAATGGGTCAAAGCCCTGCGCCAGGTTGGCGATGTAGGTTTCTATCTGTTGGTCGCCTCGTCCTTCCATTCGGCTCATTTTTTCAAAGTCGTCCTGGTCAATAGCCATCAGTATGTTCACTGCAAGGCTTAGCCACAATGGGCTGGAGGTGGCGGATTGTCCATCGGCTCGTTTCTTCTCAAGAATAATCTTTTCAATTTTTCCGGGAAGGCTTTTGTGTTGCCGCTGGCAAAGTGCATCCAGCATTTCTTTGGCTTCTGCCGTCGTAAATATATCAATGCTTTTTGCTTTTAAGCCCTTGTGATATTTTGTGGCTTTTTGTTCGGTGCCGGTAATGGCAGTACAAAGAAGGCGCACATTTTGAGGCATCAGGCCTGGCAACCAGCTCAGGTGTTGGGCACGTGCAGTGGGTTCAAAGCGGTCGAGGGCATCAATAAGCAACAGCACCCGTTTTTTTGCAGAAACCAATTGTAAAAGCTCCTGAAATTTCTCCTGCAGCTTTTCGATAGGGGTAACAGATGCTTTCCCTTGTTCGCTGGTCAAACGGGCAGAAAGGTCATCGGTGCTTTTGGTATCGTCCTTCAATTCTTCCTTAATACCAAGGTGGACAGCCAATAGTTTGTTCCATATTTGCAGCAGGTCAGCAACGCCTTTTGCTTTTGGCGAGATTCCGGCAGAATGGGCAAGGATGAAGCAATTTTCGTGCTGCATGGTTTTAGTTACCATCGAAAAAACGGCACTTTTGCCGGAGCCGCTTTCACCGGTAAGCACCACACCCCAGTTGGCAGAGTTTTCCGAAAGCAAATGCTGTTTCAAGGATTCGAGCAATGGTTTACGCCCGCAAAAAGTGCTGGTATTGTATTCGATAAATGCATCGAGCAAAGCCAGTTCCTGTTCCTGCCAGTTTTTGGGGACCTGGTCCCAGGTCTCTTTTGCATGGCTTTCACATTCGGCTAAAATATCGTTATATACTGTGTCGCCCCAGGTTTCGAGTCCAATCAGTTTTTCGTTGGCACCATCCCAGGTGCCGGAATAGGTTTTTACCTTGTTTTTCAGTGCTTTCTTCTCATAATGGCTCCGGATATTTGCTTTTAATTTATCGAGGGAGGTTTTGCGTTCCTTCTTTTCTGCTTCGCTCAGTTCGTTGTTGTATTCGTCGCTGAACATGGTTGCTTTCTTTTTACTGAATGTGGCATAAGGCAAGGCTTCGCGAAAATAAAACGCGCTCCGTACCAACTGCTCCCGGCTTGCCAAAACGCCAAATTCAATTTCCAGATCGGTTACGCTTTTGCCTTTTTCAGGTACAATATGCTTTTCGGCTACCAGAGCTGTTTTCATCCTTTCCAATGGTGGCACCCAGCCATAGCGATCACCCAGCAAGCCTATAAAAAAAGGACTGCAGCGCTTAATCTCATCCAGGCATACTTTCAGTACGCTGGCTTCACGTTCGTCTTCCAGCTCCATGGAGGTGGTATCCACCCCCCAGCGCAGGTCAACTATTTCAAGTTTGATGCGACGTTTCTGAAGTTCTTCCTCAACTTTGGGGAAGACAATGTTTTTCAGGTGGTCGCGCTCAGCCTGCATATCGGCAAAGGTGCTGCTGATAAAGATGGAGAAGGTGCGCCAGAGGGGGGTGGGTTTCATGAGGCTATGGAATTGTTAGATTGAATAGCAAAGATAAAATATAATTTAGTTGCTGATTTTGCTTTATTAGATAATGATTTTCCGCTCAACCTAAAAATGATAAATGCTGTCCCAAATCATTCCATTGATATAAGCCGCAATTTTACACTAAGAATTTAATATATTTGTGATGTCAATAATTCGAACCTAATAAAAAATTCATGACACAGCAATATGAAAATTGGTCTTATGATGAATTTCTGACTTTTTTTATGATTTCTGCCGCTAATGCAGATCTCGAAATCAAAGAGGAGGAAAAAGATCTTATTCTCTCCAAAGTTGATGAAGGTGTTTTCAAAAAAGTGAAGAACGTATTTGATAAGAATTCCGACTATGAATGTTTGCAGATTATCCAGTCATTTAAAGGCAAATACTTTCAGTCAGTTGAGGACGTCAAACGGATATATGCTGATATAATCAATCTTCTTCAGATCGATGAAACGTACAATCAGATGGAAAAAGCGTTCTTTATGTTTATGAAGAGAGTGATTGTATAGGCCAATTCCTGGACTTCTTTATATGGCTTCTATTTATCAACAAACTCCGGTGCAATTTTCTTCAGTTGTGCAATAATTTGTTCTTTACTATATCCCATTTTCTTTAATAAGGCAGAATAATTGTTAATAAATGTCTGCAAGTGCGGATGTTGGTGGCCAGAGGCGCGGGTAAAATTGATAATAATTTCAATTACCCGCCGGCTCAGCGGCTCGGCTTCGCCAAGGCGGTTGGAGGCTTGAAGCAAAACAGCTAGGTTGTTGAGATCTCTGGCAACGTTTGGGTGATCTTTCCCAAAGCTCTGTTCATCAATTTCAAGGGCTCTTTTCATCAGCGGCTCTGCTTCGTCAAGGTGGTTGGAGGCTTGAAGCAAAGCAGCGAGGTTGTTGAGACTGATGGCAACGTTTGGGTGATCTTTCCCAAAGCTCTGTTCATCAATTTCAAGGGCTCTTTTCATTAGCGGCTCGGCTTCGCCAAGGTGGTTGGAGGCATGAAGCAAAGCAGCGAGGTTGTTGAGACGGATGGCAACGTTTGGGTGATCTTTCCCAAAGCTCTGTTCATCAATTTCAAGGGCTCTTTTCATCAGCGGCTCGGCTTCGCCAAGGCGGTTGGTGGCTTTAAGCAATTGTGCGAGGTTGTTGAGACTTATTGACACATTAGGATGATTTTCACCAAGACTCTTTTCAAATATTTTAACAACTCTTTTCATCAGCGGCTCGGCTTCGACAAGGCGGTTGGTGGCTTGAAGCAATGTTGCGAGGTTGTTGAGACGGATGGCAACCTTTGGGTGATCTTTCCCAAAGCTCTTTTCATCAATTTGAAGTGCTCTTTTCATCAGCGGCTCGGCTTCGCCAAGGCGGTTGGTTTCTTGAAGCAATGTTGCGAGGTTGTTGAGACGGATGGCAACGTTTGGGTGATCTTTCCCAAAGCTCTGTTCATCAATTTCAAGGGCTCTTTTCATCAGCGGCTCGGCTTCGCCAAGGTGGTTGGAGGCTTGAAGCAAAGCAGCGAGGTTGTTGAGATCTATGGCAACGTTTGGGTGATCTTTCCCAAAGCTCTGTTCATCAATTTCAAGGGCTCTTTTCATCAGCGGCTCGGCTTCGCCAAGGCGGTTGGAGGCTTGAAGCAATTGTGCGAGGTTGTTGAGATCAGTAGCAACCTTTGGGTGATCTTTCCCAAAGCTCTGTTCATCAATTTCAAGGGCTCTTTTCATCAGCGGCTCAGCTTCGCCAAGGCGGTTGGTGGCTTGAAGCAATGTTGCGAGGTTGTTGAGATCTATGGCAACGTTTGGGTGATCTTTCCCAAAGCTCTGTTCATCAATTTCAAGGGCTCTTTTCATTAGCGGCTCGGCTTCGCCAAGGTGGTTGGAGGCATGAAGCAAAGCAGCGAGGTTGTTGAGACGGATGGCAACGTTTGGGTGATCTTTCCCAAAGCTCTGTTCATCAATTTCAAGGGCTCTTTTCATCAGCGGCTCGGCTTCGCCATGGCGGTTAGTGGCTTGAAGCAAATGTGCAAGGTTGTTGAGATCAGTAGCAACCTTTGGGTGATCTTTCCCAAAGCTCTGTTCATCAATTTCAAGGGCTCTTTTCATCAGCGGCTCGGCTTCGCCATGGCGGTTGGTGGCTTGAAGCAAATGTGCAAGGTTGTTGAGACGGATGGCAACCTTTGGGTGATCTTTCCCAAAGCTCTGTTCATCAATTTCAAGGGCTCTTTTCATCAGCGGCTCGGCTTCGCCATGGCGGTTGGTGGCTTGAAACAAATGTGCAAGGTTGCTGAGATCAGTAGCAACCTTTGGGTGATCTTTCCCAAAGCTCTGTTCATCAATTTCAAGTGCTCTTTTCATCAGCGGCTCGGCTTCGCCAAGGTGGTTGGAGGCTTGAAACAAATGTGCGAGGTTGTTGAGATGGATGGCAACGTTTGGGTGATCTTTCCCAAAGCTCTGTTCATCAATTTCAAGGGCTCTTTTCATCAGCGGCTCCGCTTCGCCAAGGCGGTTGGAGGCTTGAAGCAAAGCAGCGAGGTTGTTGAGACTTGAAGCCACATTAGGATGATTCTCACCAAGGCTCTTTTCAAATATTTCAAGGGCTCTTTTCATCAGTGGCTCCGCTTCGCCAAGGCGGTTGGTGGCATGAAGCAAAGCAGCGAGGTTGTTGAGACAGATGGCAACCTTTGGGTGATCTTTCCCAAAGCTCTGTTCATCAATTTCAAGGGCTCTTTTCATCAACGGCTCCGCTTCGCCATGGCGGTTGGTGGCTTGAAGCAATTGTGCGAGGTTGTTGAGATCTATGGCAACGTTTGGGTGATCTTTCCCAAAGCTCTGTTCATTAATTTCAAGGGATCTTTTGATCAGCGGCTCCGCGTGGGTATGAAGCGATGCATTTAAAAGAAAAACACCAAGTGTATTGGCAATATAGGAGGTTTGTTGCTGACTTGCTTCTTTTCGTACTGACCATTTATTAAAGGAATCCAAATAAGGTGTTCCCATGCTTCTTTCCTCATTCAGGTAAACCCAGTAGCCACGAAGTTCGTCCTCATCTCTGTTATATATCTCAATAAAACTATCCATATTGAGCAAGAATTTGCGGAGGCGTTCAAACAATTCAGCCTGCCACATCAGCCACGGTAGTTCGTCGCAATTGCGGGCAGTTGGGGCTTGAGCTTGAAAAAAATCGGCCAGGGCTATCCGAAAATCATCCTTTTTATCCAAATCAGGTAAAAAGGCTGTTTCTACCGCCGTACGCAGGAAGTCGTGGGCAAAGTTCAGGATACCGCCCCGGTTCACCAGGCTTTCTTCCATTGCGGCACGCAAAGGTGCCCATGTTGCCAATGGCAGTTGGGGAAGCTTATCTGGCTTTAATAATTCCAGGAGTTCAGGCTCTGTGAGTCCACGACGTGCCGACCAAATCAACCCCAGCGCATCTTTTACCAATCCTATTCGGTCATGTTCATAATCTTGTTGGTAGCGGAAGAGTACTTTCCCTAACAAGCCTGGGATGTCTTTTGTTGCAAGGTAATCATCCAGGCGTTCATCTAGTTTATCATGCGTTCCGGTTACGCGCAGTTCATCCAATAGTATCTTTAGATAGAGTGGATTGGCAGCAGCAGGTGTTGCAGAGACACGTTCGAGGCGGGGTACATCAAGTTTTTTGCTAAATTTTTTCAGGTACTCAACGATCATTTGTTTTCGCTCATCATTTGTGAGCGGCTTGATGCTGAGTGTTTGCCATTTCCGTTTTTCCAATACCTCTTGCGTTTCACCGGGCAGGGTAGAGGTTATGAGTCTTAATGCCCCTGTAAACGGCTGTTCCGGCAGCCAGCCTAATAACCTGCCATGATCTTTATCCTCCAATTGGTTAAGGGCATCCATTACGACAATGAAACGAATTCCATCATGCTCTGCTTTTATCCGTGCTTTTGAGAGCCAAAGGGGAAAATCCCTTAGTATGTCATCGTTGGAGCGGGGCACCTCCTCAGGATCGTCAGCCCATCGTTTGATCTCAGCCATCAGGCGGATCATCAGCTTCCAATGTACCGTACCATCGGGCGTACCACCAATATAATGCTGAAAAATGAAATCTTTTGGATGGGCTTTTCGCCAACGTTCAACCCAGTTAGCCAGCAAGGCGGACTTGCCGCTACCGGAGTCACCTAATAATACCAGCGGAGTTTCATCCCCGGAAATGTAGCGGTCGAGTGTTTCGTAGTAAGCTGGACGGCCAATATAGGTACGGCGGCGAATTTCGGCAAAGGCTTCGTGATCGAGGGCTTCTCTATCTAATGGATCGGGAATGCTCTCTTTCGGGAACTGTGCTTCAATAGCGGCCTTTAGCTGTTCAAGGACAAGGGCTGCCAGTACATCCGGGCCTGGATAGGTTTCATGAAGAGGGATGTTCTTCACAGCGCAGGTTTTGCGAATGAGATTCTTTAACGTACTTTGCTTTGCGCCAGCGGCTTCATTCTCAGGCAAAAAATCAGTTCCACGTTCCTTAGCATAATCAGGATCGCGGAAATAGAAAAAAGCACGTCCTGCCATTTCTGGGTCATTCAACACACCATGCAGGATCTCAAGTTCAGTGACACTTTTCCCGTGCAGGTCTTTCAGCCAGGACTGTTCTTCCTTAAGGTCGGCAGTGTAAGCATCATCGCCCGGCACCCAACCATAACGCTCGCCCAATAACCCGATGAAGAAGGGACGGCAGGCCCGGATTTCATCCAAACATAACTTTAAGGTCTCTTTTCGGGTACTTTGCTCTTCGGCAATGCCCCAGCGAAGGTCAACTTCCACCAGCTCCACTTGTCGTTCCCGGCAAAACCGGCGCAGCTCGGGCCAGCAATGTGTCATCAAGGCATCACGCTCCTCCATCATGTCTCTGAAGGTGGAGGAGACAAAGACACGGATGGATCTGTTTTGCTGGGTTGTGGTATTTGTCATTTATTTTTCAATTGCAATACCAAACCCCGCTGATTCCAGAAAATCAAAATACCTCGTTACCTGTTCCCTGTCTTTGTTTTTATCATCTTCGGAAAGATCTGCATAGTCTACCAGGCAATCATGTACTTTCTTGAAATCGTTTCTTTTTTTATCCTTTTTCCAGCCATGATCATGGTAAAATTTCATCCATAACTCATGCTCTTTCTCCGCCATCAACTCTTTACGCGATTTCTTGTTTCCCGGTAAAGTCTCTTCAAGCAATTCCAGGTATAGTTCTCGTTTTTTAACTCTCTCATGATCATCTCCTGCAACAACTACTAAGCCTGCTTCAGCCATTACGGTTGGTATTCTCTTTGCTGCCTCATAATTACTCTCTTTAATAAAAATCGGAAGAAATTGAAAGTCTTTTCTGTAAGGAACATGCCTGGTTCCGAGTGAAGTCATCCACACTGCATGGATAAATGGGGCTATTTGATCCGAATTTTGAAGAAAATCAATATCATCATGCAATATCTCGGTAAACTTATTATGATCAACATGTATGGATAGCATTGCATAGGATGGAAGATAGGATCTTAGTAATGCCTTCCCTTCGGAATTTCTCTTCAGTTGAATAATTAGTTGTTCAAGCGACCGTGCTCCATGCGCATAGTTGTCAACTTTAATAAACGCATTTATCAGTCCCCAATCCATTTCCAGTCTCTCATCTTGATAATGCTTCAAAATGGACCTCAGGAATAAAGCCCGGCGGATAGGATAGCATACATCCGTCTCTTCGTATTCCCATTCTCTTTTTATATCATTATAGACCTGTCTTTTATTGGGCCCAAGGATATTAAGATAGCCATGCAGTCTGCTTTTAAAGTCAGGCCCCTTTTTATGGATGAAGTTAGAAATATCATTGTCATAGTTGTTTACCTCCTTTTCATAAAAGGCTTTATAAAAATATTCCCACTCTTCTTCTTTAATTTTAGTCTGATATTTTTGAATCTCAAGGGGTTTTATTGGGCCAAACGTATCCATTGTATAGCTTGTACCACCGGCAAAAACAAATATGCACTTGCCGATCGGGTGTGAAATCTGGCCTTCCTGAAATTTACCATCCTGCATAGGAGCAAGCAAATACTGAAGCCATTCATAGTGCTTTGAATCAAACTCATCCCAGAAAACCAGTGGGGTTTTCTTTTTAATTACGACATCCCGTACCTGGTGAAAAGCGCCAGTCAATTCATCTGGCCCTGAGAATTGGGATAAATTAAATTCCAGGACAGGGGCATCTTCCCCAAGGCAGGCAATGGCAATCTGCTGGGCCGAAAAGGATTTACCCGACCCCGGAGGGCCAAACAAGCCTATCGATAATGGTTTTTTCCCGTCATCCTGTTTTATATAGTTGTTGATTAGATTAATAACATTCCTGAAGTTTTCAATCTCATAACGATCTACTGTAAATAAATCACCAAAATGGGCGTGAGGGATATTCTTGAATTCTCCAGGTCCATAGATCGCTGTTCGGCGTGCAACGTTGAATAAGTTTGCTCTTTTTTTTGTCTCTTGATAATTATCCAATAATATACTCCATGCACTTTTTAGATAGGAAGGATCAGAAGTGGGAGGAGGAATGAAAGCCCATGAATATTCAAGGTTATCCTCTGAGAGCTTTTCTTTAATTTTAGTAAATGGTGGATTGATATCATGTGGAGTTAAAACATAGCCATTCGCATGAAAAACCCTTACAGCAGTGAGCGCTGCTTTTATAGCTTCATCAATTTTGTAATCTTTATCCGCCTTGTTTAAATCCAGCTTTGAAGCTAATATGGCAGTAAAACACGACATTTTACCAATAATAGTATCTGGTTGGTTCATCTCCCAGTCATCTTCAATATGAGCAGGATCAAAGATTAACTTGTATTCGTACTCCGTTTTGCTTTTTCTGGTAATTAAGATAGCTCCGTCCGATTGCAACGTGATGATAAGATATTGTGATTTAAGCAGATGATCAATTTTTCTGTTATTTTTCAACTCAAAAACCATATCCAGGGCTGTTTGCTCCCAGGAAAGGCCTTTTGATAGTTTTACTTCCTTTTTACGAAGGTCATTTGCTGAAATTACGGTGATGAGTTTATCCGAAAAATTCGTACTCACATTTTCCCATAATTCACCCTTAACTGTATGTCCCGACATTTTATAAATGATCAAGCTGGGTACATTATCATTTTTTCCCTCAGGTTTCTGAATAAATAATGGCCATGCTTGTTTATTGATGTTATCTCCGAAGTCCATCGCAGCATCATCCAGGATAAGAATATCAGATTTTGAATGATTGAGATGTTTTTTCAAGTAGTTATAATGACCTGATAAATCTCCAAAGCCAAACATCTCGCTGACTTTCCACACACAATCATTCTCTGATTTATTACATGATAGCAACGAATAACTTTTACATCGTTCAGGAAGTTCGTTAAAGATGTCATCGTTAAACCCAAACTTAACACCTCCTGTTTTTGATTCGGACCATTTCATGGATTCCGATAAAAAATCATACATAAGATAGGCTCCGCCTTTTTTTGTGATAGTTCTGGATCCATCTTTCTCTTGGGAGTCATAGTATGATCTGTCTCCTTTTACAAGGTAGTAATCCATTGCAATATCACCTGTGATTAAAATGGTGGTTTTGTCTTTTGGTTCCATTGGCTACAAATTTTAAGTTCTATACATTGGAAATATTCAGGAATTTCATGATTGCTGTTCCTTCTGCCTGATAGCTTTCATGCCGATCAATTCCAAAACGGAAGGAATGTTTCTTACGGCATCCCGGTCATACTCTTTGATATCTTCATTAAGTTTATCCCAGTCTGTCAGGTAAGGAGTCTTGCGGGTTTTATCATTTTTCTGTTCATCAAAAGTCCAGCCGGCAAGCGAACGTTCAGCATTCCATCTCTGGTGTTCCAGTTCTGATAGCCGTTCGATCTCTTCAATAGAAAAAATTGCAGAAGGTCGTGGATCATCTGAATTTACGATTTCACACCCGATTCCTCGCATTTTAACCCCAATGTGGTCAGCGGCTTTTCTGTTCGAATCTTTGTATTCTTGCGAGAGTTTTTCCCAATTTACATCGGCAGCCCTTGAACCAAAACCTGATGCATTTTTTCTTTTCTTCAGGTAATCGTTGTGTATGGCCCTGGATTTGCGATCCAGATCCCCTTCCGCAATAACTTCCTGGGAACAAACTTTCGAGGGCAACCCATATGGTTTAATGGTTTGAGAAAACGAGGCAAAAGAGACATTATCATTGGTCCTGACAAATACTTGCGGGGATTCGCCTGTTTCATTAAGGTCTAATGTTTCAAGCTGGAGGCCAAGAAGCATGTTCTGGGTCTTGTTGTCGAAACAGAGTACTATAGTGGTATATGCAAAAGGATCTTTAAGGTATTTTTCCAGATGGTGAATGAGTTGGGGTGTATTGGCATCCAAAGAGAGGTATTGCAGACCACAATACTCCGTATATGTAGGATAGCGCTCCATGAAATCCGGTACTTTCTCTTTTGCCATACGGTCGATGATCAGTACTTGAGGTTTTTTGCCATTGAGATAATGGCCGGTAAGTGCTGTCTGCAGAGCCAGAGCCTCACCTGCCTGGCCAAAGCCGAAGATGATCATCTGGATATAATGTTCGCTTTGTAATGATATTCCGAAACGATCGGGGGGATTATCTTCAAACAGTTCACGAGCACTGTTTTCATAGATACTAAAAATGTTCAGTACGAAAGCATCACAGGTGTCTTGCATGAGATTGTGAATTCGTAAGGTGTTGATAAACTCCTGTTTCTGAAGATGCATGACACAGTAAAGTGGATCGGATATACCCCTGTCGCTTTCCTTAATCAATTCATAGATATGCAAGCAGCTGTTGATCTGCTGTGTGTCATCGCCCATCATGAGGTAAACAGCTTTGGCTCTGGATATTTTAGCTCTCTTTAATGTGTTTTTATGTGTTGCATCGGCTTTCAGCAAATGGCATCTGGGAGGTTTAATATATCCGAGGTTGGGATTTAATGGGTCATTTTCAATAATGATAATTTCATCCCCTTTGGAAATACTTTCATCCATGATGCATTTCCCCTTCTTGCCAAATCCAATGATAACAACATGGTCTCTTTTCATGCTAATTTTTAGCCTGTTCCATTGTTCACTAAATATTCCGAACAGTGCTATGATAAAAGCAGATATTGACGTTAGTGGGGCTGAAATCCTGGCAATGTGTAATTCCCACGGAATAACACCTGAAAGATCACCTCCCTCAAAAGCAAACAGGGCCAGGGAGCAATAGATGGAACGAAAAATTGTATAAGGCGAATGGTTTAATTTGAAATAGCACTGAAAGCCAATGATTCCAAGGATGATGCTGATCAGAAAGAGGCCGATCAATATCAACCAGTAGTGAGGTCCATTCTCAGGTTGGGAATTGCTATTGTGACTCATAGTACTTTGTTGAATTATACACTTCACTAAAAATATTTTGTTTGATTATCCAATACCTCAAAGGCAATTCTGACCCTGCTTCCGTCTCTTTAATCACATAGTCTCCAGCATTTCCAAGCAATATGCCGAAACTTGTTTGCACTTCAACTTCTTCAGTAACCTGGGCTGCCCATAGCCAATAATTGCCGGGTTTTGGCTTGTACTCCAGCCATTCACGATCACTATTTCCAGTTGCTGCATAGCATCTCTCAAAATCTCCCTTATTCTGAGCCCAGATCTCCTCTTTTATTCCTCTGCAAATAATGTCCCCAACACCCACAGAAATAGCACCTTCTAATGTTTTGATCATGTGTGATTTTCGGGCCGGTTTGGCAAATATTGTATAACCGGGTTTTTTCTCCACCCTTGCCCAGTTGGTAAATATTTTTTGAATATTGGTTCCAACTAGTTCCAAAACTTCAGGAATACCCAATACCAAGTTCCCGTCTTTATCTCTATTCTTTCCTGTTTTTTTCAATTCAGGATGCTTTTATGGTACATAGCATTAAAGGTAATCATCTTTTCTTTTAAAAACTAATTAATACTTTTCCTGGCTGCACAAGCTTATCTAAAGAACAGGCGAGGGAGGAGTAAAGCAGTGTCTGGCAGCTACGGGACGGTTGCAGGGATGGGCTGCCATACGCTGCCTTTGTTCGTAGCTTATGTGTTTTTTGTTTTTTTAAACAACCGATAAATTATCACCGGAGATTTTTTTGGCTTGTTGCTTACGTTCGGCTTGCGGATGCAGGCTTGTTAGCGAGGGGCAATGGTTCTTTTGTCAAGATTTCTGCAGTCGTTTCCAGTTTGAAGCAATGATTACTTGTTACAATTCTCTCGTTTCTGGTTCCGTTTACGTGTAGTCAACTAAATAGGGTAGGAATATCTTTGCTGATTTCTGGTCAGCACGTCTTGACGAGGTGAATCAGTGCAGCTATCTCCCTGTAAGGCTTTTAGAGTAGTGCCATCTCCCATCCATCCCGGGAGCATCCCGGGAGCATGTCGGGAGCACTATAACACAAGACTAAACGCACACTGAACAATCCTTATACAACCCTTGAACCTTTGAACAATCATTGAACATTGAACAAGACATGTCCTATTCCAATGCTTTTCGGAGATCCTGGATGATATCATTCACATCTTCAATCCCAACCGAAAACCTTACTAAATCGTCGGTAATTCCTGCTGCTACTTTGTTTTCTTTACTAATTCCCGCATGCGTCATCGATGCCGGATGCTGAATGAGCGTTTCCACACCCCCTAAAGAGACGGCTAATGTTGCGAGATGAACACTGTCCATCAGTTTCTTACCTGCTTCGTAACCTCCTTTTAACCCGAAACTCATCATCGAGCCAAACCCATTCATCTGTTTTTTTGCCAATTCATATTGCGGGTGCGACGTTAATCCGGGATATTTAATCCATGCTACATCAGGATGCGATTGCAGAAATTGAGCCACCTTCATGGCGCTCTCCTGTGCCCGGTCGATGCGAATAGCAAGGGTTTTAACGCCTCTCAGAACCATAAATGCTTGCGTCGGATCCATGTTACAGCCCATATAAACCATTGAATGTCTGATCTTTTTGTATATCTCAGGGTCTTTTGCCACGATGACACCACCCACAATATCTGCATGACCATTGATGAATTTAGTGATGGAATGAAGTGATACATCGGCTCCTAAATCGAGTGGCTTTTGCAGATATGGCGAGCAAAATGTGTTGTCGACAACCAATAGCAGCTTATGTTCCTTTGCAATTTTCGAGCAGGCTGCGATATCCGTAATCTCCATGGTAGGATTAGCTGGAGTTTCAATGTACAATACCTTGGTATTTGGTTTGATCGCTGAAAGAATGTTTTCAATGTTGGACGTATTGACAAACGTCGCTTCTACATTGAAGCGGGAGAAATCCTGTTCAAGAACACCTCTCGCGGGGCCATAAACGGCATCTGAACTAACAATATGACTCCCAGCTCCAAGCAGGGCCATATATACACTGGTGATTGCTCCCATCCCGGAACTTGTCGCGATTCCATCATACCCATTTTCAAGCGCTGCAATATTTTGCTCGAGTGCCCTGATCGTGGGATTTCCGATACGCGTATATATGTACCCATCGCTTTTTCCTGAAAAGCAATCAGCTCCGTGTTGTGCGCTTTTAAATTTGAACGTTGATGTTTGGTAAATAGGGACAGTGGCGCTCCCGAATTCATCTTCGAACGATCCGGCATGGATTAGTTTAGTGTTGAAACCTTTGTCTTTTGTATTCATGTTTTTGTATTTAGTTAAAATTCAATCCCTTTACGGGCTTCAATTCCTTGATTGTAATAATGTTTTATCTCATTCATTTCGGTTATTAAATCGGCAACTGCATATAGTCCCGGTGGGGCGTAGCGACCTGTCATAACGATTTCCATTTCAACAGGTTTGCTTTTGAGAAGTGCCAAAACCTCTTCAATCCCGAAAAGTTGGTAGTGAAGGGCGATGCAAATCTCATCCAGGATCACCATATCGAATTTATTTTGAGTGATCATGGCGTCAACTTCCTCCAATCCCTTTCGGGCAGCATCAATATCTTTTTGCGTAGGTTGATTAACGATGAAACAGTCCAAACCGTATTGCTTCAATTCAATTTCAGGAAAGCGTTTCAGCGATTCAAGTTCAGCGTAATGCATTCCTTTGATGAACTGAGCCATAAAAATCCGTTTCCCGGCCCCGACTGCCCTGAGTGCCAATCCCAGCGCTGCAGTGGTTTTTCCTTTTCCGTTGCCGGTGTATAGATGGATATAGCCAATCATTTTAATGTCTGAAGTTAATACGACTATTTAAAAACTTCCGTAAATAGTAAATTTGGTCGTTGAATTTGATTGGTTTGATTAAATCATTGTCAATCAGTAAATTCAAACTTTCTTCCGTTGTTTTGGATTTGGCCATTAACTCCAGAACAGCATCACTTCGCATCGGGTGTACAGCGGTAATGCTTAAAATATCATCAGTGAAATGGCCTGACGATGCAAAGGCATTCCCCTCATATCCTGTGAGAAGTTCAGTAGAGATAGAGCGTGAAGTAAAAATTTCATATGCTAAAACAACGATTGCCTCATCGGCAGGACGAATATTTTCAAATGCTGTCGGTCGTGTGGGAATTGCAATATAGGCTGTATCGGACTTAATGTTGTGTAAGTATTGTGCAAGCTGTATAAATTCTACTCTAGTGTCATTCACACCCTTTATAAGCATGGTCTCGGTAACCAACTTTCCTGTATAGTTCGTTGAAAAGTTCTGAATAGCTGTTAGAATTGAACTGAGATCTAGTCCCTTGTGGGGCTTATTGATTCTTTTCCAGGTGGAATAGTTAACCGTGTCAATTTTAAGTGAAACATAATCGGCATTCATCAGTTCAGCCTGTAGGTCCTTATTATCGATGAGCGAGCTGTTTGAAATAACTGCAACCGGAAACCCAAACGATTTAAGTTTTACGATTAATTCACCCAGATTAGTGTCCAACGTTGGTTCACCATCGGAAACAATGGTAATATAATCGGGTAAATCTTTCGTGTCAAGGCTGTTTAGCTTCTGTTCTACTTGATTTACAATTGCATCGGAGGGATAGAACTCCCTTCGGGCAAACTGCATTTTGACAGTTTTGCCAATCTGGCAGTAAACACAGGAATATGAACAAACCTTGTGGGGAATGTTGTTTATTCCAATGCTTCTACCCAATCGGCGCGATGGAACAGGACCAAAAATAATGTTCTCCATGATGTTCCCGTTGCTGTAATGATGACGATTCATTGCTATTAAATTTCTTTGAGTTTGCCAGTTTTATACTGTGCATAGGCTTGCTTAAGGGTCATATCGTGAGCATCAACGAAAATCTTCATGTTCAGATGTTTAAGCGCTTGTGCAGCCGTTCCACCTGGACCATTTCCGGTGATCAGCACATCGGGTTTCAGGTCATACATCTTTTGTGCAGTGGCTGTTCCTGCTCCATGTGCTTCGTTTTTAACAGCACGATTGTCAATCGCTGTAAGCTGCTGTGTTTCTTCATCGTAAATTACGATGAACTCAGTTCTTCCAAAACGAGGATCAATCATAGAATCCCACGTTTTTCCGGAAGCTGTTAAGGCAATTTTCATATGTCTAATTTTTTCTTGTTAGTTGTTCTTTTACTTTTTCCCAAATACCTTCCACTATATGTTTCAATGGAGATTCTATTTCAACGATTGTTTTCTCCTCAATCATGGCTTTTGAGAAGATAGAATCGTACGGAATATCAGCCAAATGGCCAATCTGTTCTTCCTTCAGAAAATTCTTTATTTCTGATGTTTTTTCGTTGTTCAGGTCGTACTTATTGATAATACATCCGGCCTTGATACGGAATTTTTTAATCACGGCATAGACTCGCTTTAAGTCGTGCAAGCCCGACATCGTTGGTTCTGTTACTAAAATAACATAATTGGCGCCTGCCAACGATGAGACCACCGGGCACCCGATACCGGGCGAACCGTCAACAATAATAACGTGCTTGTTTCCAGCCATTGCTATCGCTTTCGCATCATTCTTAACTTTTGCGACCAGTTTTCCTGAATTTTCGGCAGCGATATCCAACCGGGCATGTACCATGGCGCTTCCTGCCTTTGTTTTCGAAATATATACATTGCCCGATCTCCGTTCCTGCATGGTTATGGCATGGGTAGGGCATACTTTCTCGCAGTAGCCACATCCTTCACAATCAAGGGCATTGATTTGGTATTGATTTTTATCCTGTGGAATCGCATGAAACCGGCATACATCGGCACATGTTCCACATTGATTACACAAATCCTGATTAATGACGGCCAGTTCTCCGCTATAAAATTCGAACGTTTGGCCGAAATCAGGTTTTAATAACAGGTGCATATTGGCTGCATCCACATCGCAATCGGCAATTACGGCATCGGCTCCGGCTAAAACAGCCAGCGAGGCAGTAATGGAGGTTTTTCCCGTACCTCCTTTCCCCGACAGAACGACTATTTCAGACAGGATATCAGACTGCATGTTGGATGGCTGTAATTAGTTGATGAAGGGAAGTCGACAGATGCTCAATTTTATCGTGAACCAACTCCCCGTTTGAATAGTATTCAGCAATTTTCTTGTCGAAAGGAATCTTTGCCAGAATAGGAATTTGTGCTTGATCACAGTATTTTTCTACCTCGTCATTCCCAATTCCCCACCGGTTAATCACCACCCCTACAGGTTTTTGTATTTTCTGCATGGTTTCAACAGCCAATCTAAGGTCGTTCAGGCCAAATGGGGTAGGTTCGGTGACCAGCACTACAAAGTCAGCATTTTTCGTAGCGGCAACAACCGGACACGAGGTTCCCGGCGGACAATCGAAGATCTGGATCGGAATGGCCTTATAATATGTATCCACCAGGTCGTGTGTTTGATTGATCAAGGGAACCGCTTGCTCTTCACCTACCTCTAACCTGCTTTCGATGAATGTCAGATTACCGGAAGATTTGGTTGTAACTGTTCCCATTTTATGCTTATGCATTGGTAAGGCCTGTGCAGGACAAAGTTCCGAGCAGGCGTAGCAGCTATGGCACAGCTCGTTAAATACCGCGATAAATGTTCCCAATTGAACCACTGCATGGAAGTTACAGGTGTTGCTGCAACTACCGCACAGCGTGCATTTGGGTTCATCCCACGAGGGTATCATTTTGTATTGATCAGATACGTTTTCAACGGCGCCATTGATGAAGAGAAAATCGTTGGGCTCTTCAACATCCAGATCAACAAGCAAGGTTTTTTGTTCTTGACTTAAAAACGCAGCCAGATTGGTGGAAAGCAGCGTTTTACCTGTTCCTCCTTTCCCGCTGGCAACAGCAATCTTCAAAGGGTTATTCACTGCCATTGCTTCGCCACGTAAATAATTATAATTCCGAACAGAATCAACGCTATCTGAATGAGCGAGTCTTTTAAAGAGGTTCTCCGGTGCATCTCAGGGATTAAGTCGGCAAGGGCGATGTATAAAAAGCTTGCTGCTGAGAATGCAAGAGCATAAGGAATTAACGATGTGACTGAATCCAGCGTATAGTATGCCATGACTCCAAAGATTATGGCTGTGCTTCCCGACAACAAGTTAAACCATAAAGCCCGGCTGCGTGACAGGCCACTCTTTATCAGGATGCCAAAATCTCCCAGTTCCTGCGGTATTTCGTGAAGAATAACGGAGAGTGTGACAAAAATCCCCAACTCGGGAGAGGTCAGAAACGAAGCGGCGATTACCACTCCATCTACAGCGTTATGAAAGGCATCCCCAATTAATATTAAGGGTACAGCGGCATGCATGTGCCTTTCGCAATTCTTATTGCGGCAACTTCGCCAAAGGATGATCTTTTCAAGCACGAAAAAAAATAAAATACCTATCAGCATGCTCTCTAGTACCCGTGTAGAATCAGTCATGCTGATTGCTTTCGGTATCATGCCGAGAAAAGCTGCTCCCAGAAGCGTGCCTCCCGCGAGATACATCAGATAGGTAGAAACTTTTTTTAGTTTTTCATTGTTAAGTGTGAGCATTAATCCCGCAAGAGCCACACTCCCTATACTCCCAAGAAAGAGCGCTAAAACAACATAAGCTATTCCCATATCATTCCTGTTCCAGGCTTGACGAACTCAACGATAATCCCGTTTTTTCTCATTGATGGTCGTGTCCGCAGTCATCCCCGTGATGGTCGCAATAGTTGGCATTCAACGTAAGTTTTCCAGCCAGAAAATTGTTCACTAAATTGGTAGGGTTATCTACAGGGGCGCCAACAAAGACGTTAATACCAGCCTCGTTGAAGAGATTTATAGCCATGGAACCCATGCCTCCTGCTATCACATCGGTTGCCCCTTTGCCGGCAACCCAAAGGGGATACGTTCCAGGTTGATGTTCCGGTGGGCTCATCACAGTAATGTTGGTGATGGTGTTATTGTTGACATCAACATAGGCAAATGCCTGGCAATGCCCAAAATGAGCAGATAACACGCCGTTTTCAAGCGGTATTGCAATACGTTTTTCCATAGTTCATTTATAAAAATTGTTTATACCTATTTTTTAATATTATTTAAACCGCTTTTTAAGCGCTTCCCTTTTCCCTTGCCTCCGCCAGAGTTACGTTTTTTACCCATCCCTTTCCCCAGGGCTTTTAATTTTTCTTCAGCAGGTGAATCGCTGCACTTCCCTAATTTACGTCCAGAACGAGAACCTTCTCCTTCAGGACCAGTTCCATCAAGCTTTGGCATCTTTTTAAATTTTAATGATCCAACATTTTAATGATATCCTTAATTTTCTTCTTAGGTTCTTTAATCACAATCATTTGAATTTTCAAACTGTCGAGCAAGGGTTTAATTTTCATACCAAACCCACCCGATATAATTTTATATACACTCCTTGATGCCATTAATTGGACTGCAGTTGGCCCGGTTCCTTCTTCTGCATCTTTGTTTGGATTAGGAATAAACTCCATCGCTTTGTTGTCTGTATCATAAATAACAAAATACGCGCAACGCCCAAAGCGTTGGTCTAATACAGATTCTAATGTGTTACCTGTGGATGTAATGGCAACGTTCATGTCATTCTGCTTTTATATTTATCATGGTTTCATTCATTTTCATTTCACTGCAAAAAGGTGCTATTCCCTGGTTCCCACATAAAGGACAATTCTTAATTTCCTTCTCTTTCTCCGGATTATTAAAATAGCAATCACATTCATCACAATGGTACCAGTCGCTATCGAAATAAACCTTGCCACCTTCAATAGAAATTTGCCTTCCTTCAACAAAAGCTTTTGCAATTTTTTGAAGAGCAGAGGCATAAATCCGTGTAAAAGTAGGCCTTGAAACACCCATCATGACAGATGCCTGATGATGATTACACATCTCATAATCACACAATCGGAGTGCTTCGTATTCCTCATATAACAGAATGACAGGTTCATCCTTCTGCTTACCGGAATTTGGTCCATAAGGTTTGAACCCCTTGACTAAAGGAAGATTTTGAACTTTTCTTGGCGTTTTAATCCGAGGCGACATGGTTAAATGATCAATAGTTCACTGCAAAGATAATGAACAATAGATCATTTACAAAATTATTTTCAACACATGAGGTTTGTCTGGTTGTCCCACATCTTGTCCATCTAACCCTTTGAATTTATCGTCATGATTATAGGGAATCCCCAGTTTAATCAATAATGGCTCCACATCGACCTGGTGTAACTGAATCCCAAGGTCCCAGGGATTATACCCGAGAACTAAACCGGCCAGTTCCTCATAGGTCAGTACAGGGATTCCGTATCCTTCCGTGTCATAGGTTTTCCCTTCCATCTCACTTAAGACATATTGCCAACGGTCAAGAAAAAACGTGCATCCCGGACAGTTGGCGATGATCATATCGGGATGATAGGATTCCATCGACTCAAATTTCGCTTTTGAGTTAGTCATGGAATACCCCCGATTCTCTTTAATCAGGTACTGCCTGAAACCGAAGCCACAGCAATGTCTCCGCTCAGGGTAATCTACCTGTTCCCCCCCCCAGGCATCGATCAAACCGGCAAGCACATAAGGATACTCGGCGCCGCCAATGCCTTTGGAAGGGAAGATCTTTGCATAATGACAACCGATATGATCTACTATTTTGAGAGGGACTCCTTTCACTTGATTCACCAACCGGAGCTTTGCCTTAGCAGCAATCTCATTCCTGAATTTGTAGATGATGTCACTGGTGTGGACGAGGTTTTTTGGGAGGTTAAATGTTTTGCCAGTTGCTTTTAACAATGCTTCCCGGGATTTTTTCTCCTCCTCCGGGAAATGTTTCCAGGTTTCAACGACCTCCGAATAGATCCCAAACGATGTTACACAGGAGCAAACAAAATTCTCATAACCGGCTTCAGTCATCAAAGCAAACTGCCTTGCCACGACTGTCATGGTTGTTTCAAAAGGAAGGATTCCCGAATGGTAGGCTATGCCCGTACAGGTGGTTTGTTCAGGATCATCAAAGATATCCTTTCCAAGCTCTTCCCTCAGGATTTTCAGGAAGATTGTTTCCGAGGCCGGAAAAAAGTTCTGACGGATACAACTTCTTGCAAAATAGTAGTGATCATCGGCGATCTCTTTCTGGTATGTCAACCAATGTTGATTTTTATTTTTCATTCGGCTCTGTTTTCCGACATCCCTCCTCGATCTGCTGAAACCGTTCAATGGCTCCGGTTTCAATAAAGATTGCATGAAGATCACGCAAAGATTGATCCGATATTTTCCTCAATGTACCTGCTCCGGATTGATTATAATTAGCTCCTAGCCTGGCAAGCACGGTTTCACGATTTTTCCTGTACCATTCCCATATGGGACCCTGTTCAGGATACATATCGGTATCGACCTCATCAATATAAACACAGTAGCCATATTTCAGGATATGGTCCCCTGCCGTTCGTTTTACCTTGAGTTGCAGGCGTCCCTGGTCAGAACTCCAGGCCATACCTGTTTTTATAGATAAACCCCTTAACGCCTGAATGATATACCCGGGTGTATTGCCTCTTGGACACCTGGTCTTGCAGGAGAGGCATTCGCCGCATCGCCAGATTTCATCTCCTTTGAGCAATTGTATCAACAAACCCTCATTTTTCCGTTGGACTGTTTCTGCAATCACTCTGGGATCATACTCAGAAACCTGGGCAGCCGGACAGATAGCCGTACAGGTTCCACAGCTGATACATGTTTTCAATCCTTCCTGAAAGCGGATGTCGGCTGATAATTGTTGGTGTAAAGAGTTCATTAAATCCGGCAAATATTAATTTGTATGTTACAAAAATAATGAACATTAGTTCATAATGAATGTTTTTCAATATTTTTGTCTTAAAAATATGCAGCATGTCTTCACGGTTAAGAAATATCAGAACGGTGTTTGATCTACCGAAATTTAAGAAGTACAAACATTTTGGGTTTATATGTTTCTTTTTTTTTCCCAGTTTAACATTTTCACAGGAATCCAGTACAAAAGATACCTTGACTCTGGAAGAGGTTAAGGTTTTTGGGAAGCAGGTACCTATCTACCCCATAGAGCCCATTTTAATGAAAAATTTCACCTATGAATCCATTCATGACATGGGTGATTTCCTTCGTCAGGAACCAAATGTATCGGGGATCCGAAAAGGCGGAATCGCCATTGATCCTGTAGTCCGGGGTTTTAAGTACAGCCAGGTAACCGTTCTTCTGAATAATGGTGTGAAGATTGAAGGAGGATGTCCGAACCGGATGGATCCGGTAGCTTCCCATGTGGAAAATGAGGATATCAGCAGGATAGAGCTTGTAAAAGGTCCTTTTGTCCTGAAATATGGCCCGGTGATGGGAGCCCTGATCAACATTCAAACCATTCAACCTGAACCTTACTCACAACCAACTGTCCAGGGGAAGGTTCTTTACGGATTTGAATCGAACTGGAACGGACAACGTGAACACCTTGAGTTGTCAGGAGGAAATCGTAACTTCTATTTCCGTGCAAGTGGCGGTTTTAAGGGGTACGGAAGTTATACTGCAGGGAACGGGGAGCTGTTTAACACCTCTTTCCGGAAATCATACATCACGGCTGCTTCTGGTTTCCAGATCAGAAAGAAGCATCATTTTACCCTCTCTTATGCCTATAATCAGGGAAATGATGTTCAGTTCCCCGCCCTTCCGATGGACGAACAACTTGACAAGACACATGTAGCTTCTGTAAATTATGAGGTTTCAGGCTTGGGAAAGATATGGAACTCCCTTCAGGTTATGGGATATTTTTCTTCGGTCCATCATGCCATGGACAATTATAACCGGCCTGTGGCAAGCATCATGCAGGGTTTAACAATTGTGGATGCCTGGGACGCAGGAGGGAAAGTGGTTGGTTCGTATCTGGCGGGGGATTGTAAAATCCTAACCGGACTTGATTTTGAACATATATATAAGGACGGGCAGAAGAAGATGACAATGAAGATGGTCATGGGTGGAGATACTTTTACTTCCGTAAAATATACCAATGTCTTTAACCAGACTGTATGGAATAATGCAGGAATCTTCAGTGAATTGCAATCCCTCTTTGGCAGTGTTGATTTTACTGCAGCCATCAGGCTCGATTACAACCAGGCCAATTCGGCCGACACGTTTCACCTGGTCAACGATGGGGTGGCCTATTTCGACAAGCTGAATTCTGACTTCTTGAATGTAAGTTTCAGTGTGGGTATGAAAAAAAAGTTGGTTTCAGAGCTTTATCTCACCGCAGCTCTGGGACTGGGAACCAGAAGCCCTTCGATTCTTGAGCGTTTCATTAAACTATTACCTGTACAGTTTGATTCTTATGACTATCTGGGAAATCCTCAGTTGAAACCGGAACAGAATTACCAGATTGATCTTTCCCTCGATTACTATATGCCTGACGTTGGTTCTTTCACTGCGAATGGGTTTTTCTCTCTCGTGCATAATTATATTCTCGGAAAAATCATTCCCCCTTCGGTGATCAAACCTTCCACCCAGGGAGTTATTGGGGTCAAACAATTTTCGAATGTCGATTTGGTATACCTTACAGGCTTTGAATTTAGCTACACATCACCTTCACAAAAGAGATGGGGCGTGATGGCATCAGCAGCAGCAACTTATGGAACCAATCCCGATGCCGTAAAATACCTGGTGTCAGAAGGCGAAGTGGTAGGAGAAGAGATCGTTTATAATGATCCTTTGCCGGAGATTCCACCCCTGGAAGGCTCGATTCATTTCTCCTATAAATTTCTTAAGAAGAGGCTGGTTCCGAGATTCATGGTAAGGCTGGTCAATGCCCAGAACCGGGTATCGGAAGCTGATGGAGAACAAAAGACCCCTGGTTTTGTAACAGCTGCTTTCTCCCTGAGCTACACTCCCTGCAACTATTTCATTATTACAGCAGGCGTTGATAATATCCTCGACAATCCCTATTACGAACACCTGAACAGGAGAATTATTGGCAGTTTGCAACGACTGTATGAACCCGGCAGGGTTTTTTACATAAATTTGGCTATTAAATTCTGATGATATGAACCGGGGGTTGGCCTTCTTTATCGTGATTTTTATGTTTGCAGGAGGGGTTTCATGCAACAAGAAGAAAGAAGATGCACCTCGGATTCCGGCCGGTAACGTGGTATTTACATTCCATCACCTGGTTGATGGGGAACCTTTGCGAAAGAATGAACTCATTTATACCAATACTGCCGGCAATAAATATCTGATCACGGAAGTGATGTATTTTATATCCGATATTACGTTTTATAAGTCAGACGGAAGCCTGGTGCTTATACAGGATTGGAAAGATATCTTTTATATCAATGACGATATCCCTGAAACCAAAACGATCCGTGTTTTCGATCAGATCCCTGCCGGGGAATACGATTCCATCTCGTTTATTTTTGGTATTTCAGAGGAGAAGAACCAGTCATTTATGTATGTGAATCCGCCAGAGGTGTTCATGGCATGGCCAACGGTATTGGGAGGCGGTTATCACTATATGATGATCAACGGAAAATGGGAAGATACCACTGGCTTGACCATGCCATTCGATTTTCATATGGGTATCGGGCAACTTTATAAAGGAGAAGGTTACAATGCCGACTCCATCTATGCATTTGTACAAAACTGGTTTACAGTAAACCTGCCCGGTTCAGGTTTTTCCTTGAAGGATCAGGATACGCTCTCCTTCCATATAGCCATGAACATCGAAAGCTGGTTCGAAACTCCGCATATATACGACCACAACTATTGGGGCGGAGATATCATGCAGAAACAACCCGCCATGCAGATGGCAAGGGAAAACGGGATGGATGTTTTTACCCTGGTGACGTTGTGATACAGTGACTTTGAATCTATTTGATCAGATTCCCAAATACCAATCCTGCGTAAATTGTCCGGGGTATCATCGGCCCGTATATATATCCAGGATCGCGGTCGACGCCCCGGTCAAAATCGTCCTGATAACTGTTGAGGATGTTTTTCATCCCGCAGTAAAGCTGAAGAGAAGCTCCGTTCAGATGGATGGTATAGCTAAGCTTTACTCCCCAATCGAAAAAGTTCCCTGAGGTTCGTAGTTCTCCCTTGTCCGGATCAGGTTGATCTGTTCCGAAGTAGGGGACCAGCATCGGACCGGTATAATTTAGCGTTGATGAGATCTCTGCGTCGTGAAAGGGGTGCCAATCGAAGGTCAGGAATCCATAGGCATCAGGCGTCCGGAAAAACTGTTTTGTATCAAACTCCTGTGGAGCTTCATACCGGCTTTGCTGCCATGTAAAACCAGTGGAAAGAGTCAGTACACGAACGGGCACAAAATTTATCTGGAGGTTTATGCCATAAACGTAAGCCCCGTCACCGGAATTATACCTGGTATAGATAACTGTTCCCGCCGAATCGGGAGGAGTGAACTCTGTGGTAAAAGGATCCCTGAGCAACGTGTAAAATCCTTCCAGTTGAATATCAATGGCCATGGATTCCAGGTTTTTATGATAATCCAACGAGGCCATTCCACTGTAACTGCTTTCCTGTTTCAACCCCGGCGCATTCCGGTGAATCACTTGCCGGGAGCCTGATGTTTCAATATGAAGATCTTCATTAAAGATCTGTGGCGCCCGGTACCCCTGGGAGTAGCTGACACGTCCCTGCAAGTTGTCTGAGATATTGATTAACAGGCTGATCCTTGGAATCACGACCCCCCTGGCATTAATATGGTCGCCTCC
>Ga0268278_1000087_pt1 | contig 68851 bp, 60 predicted proteins | sample saktaG_3_FD_190135 | JGI IMG/M metagenome (GOLD analysis project Ga0268278, IMG submission 190135) | Saline water microbial communities from Sakinaw Lake, British Columbia, Canada - sak_2010_1_5_55m | ecosystem: Environmental > Aquatic > Non-marine Saline and Alkaline > Saline ...
GCAATAGCGGCAGGATGTAATGATTATATTTCAAAACCTGTCAATATGGCTTTATTGAAAGCAATGATAAACAAGCATTGCAGGAAAAATTCCAGCCATGATTGAGTTTCAGCTGCTTCTGTCATTGAGTCAGTCAACTTGCAAATAAAAGCTGCGGGATATCTTCTCTTATACCAACCTTCGGCCAGGTTGCTGCAGACAGAACGTGATGCCCTGCGTATCTGATCGGTTAAGGAGTATTTCTCTTCTTTGGGAAATTCCTTCGTTAAATTGAATATCTCCATCGCAGTATTGAAGGCCAACCGATATACCGATAACTCTCTGAAATTTCTACTAGTAGTGCCCATGATTTCTGATTTTAATGTGAAATAAAAAGTTTCAGATTAATCAGAAAACGAGCCAAAAGGTTATATCCCTATCCAAAAAGTTTTCAACACTCCATTCTCGTCCCTCGTCCCTCGTCCCTCGTCCCTCGTCCCTCGTCCTTCGTCCCTCGTCAATCGTCAATCGACAAGTCCCTCCTGGATCGCGAACCGGATAATATCGGCGGTGGTCTTCAGGCTCAGTTTCTCCAGGATCCGTTCGCGGTAGGTGCTAACGGTTTTGGAACTCAGGTGGAGATCTTCCCCGATCTCTTTGATCGATTTCCCGGAAGCAAGCTGACAGAGCACTTCAAATTCACGGTCGGAGAGGCTTTGATAAACCGGTTTATCATCGGGCTGGCCGAAATCGGTTGCAATAGTCTCTGCCAGGGAGGAGGTGATGTATTTCTTTCCGGCTGCTGCCCTTCTTACAGCCTTGATCAGCTCATCAGGAAGGGTCGATTTTGGGAGATAGCCGGAAGCGCCTGATTTCAATGCCCGGATGGCATATTGCTCTTCGGGATGGACGCTCAGGATCAGTACCGCCGTTTCGGGTCGTAACACTTTCAGATCTTTCAATAACTCCAGGCCGCTCTTCCCCGGCATGGATATATCAAGCAAGATTACATCGAACCGTGTCTCTCCTGCTTTTTCAAGTAACTCACGGCCATCTTCAGCTTCATCCACCTGTTCAATATCGGAGTACTCTGCCAGAATCTGCCGGATTCCCTGTCGAACCACGGGGTGGTCATCGGTTATGAGGACTTTGATCATGATATCGGGACCTCCACCACAATCTCCGTCCCTTTCCCAGGGGCTCCTTTGATGGTGAATGTGCCACCACACAAGTGGGCCCGTTCTTCCATCCCGGCGAGTCCAAACGAATGACTCTCTTCACGATCTTCCTCAGAGATCCCTTTTCCGTTATCCTTGATCCGCAACCGCCATTTATTCTCTTTCTCGATGAGGTTGATCACAACATTCGATGCCTCGGCATGTCGCATGATGTTTGTTAAAGCCTCCTGCACGATACGGAAGACCTGCGTTCCGGCTTCTTCAGACATCGTCATATCTTCCGGGATAATACTTACCTTACAAGGCGTTTCGGTTCGGGCTGAAAATTCATTGGTCTGCCAGATGAGAGCTGCCGAGATACCCAGGTCATCCAGGATGCTCGGTCGCAACTGGGAGGAAATTTGCTTGATCCTTGTGGCCGTTTCCATTATCAGACCATGCATTCCGTTGATCTTCTCCGAAAGTTCCGGCAGGTCAACCGGAATCCGGCCGGCAAGCCATGCCAGGTCGATATTCAGTGCCGTGAGTTTTTGGCCCAGGTCATCGTGCAAATTCTGCGCAATCTCCTTGCGCTCCTCCTCACGCACTTCCTGGATATGGGTTGTGAGGTTACGCAGTTTCTGAGCCGTCTCTTTTATCTCTTTCTCTGCCATCAACCGGTCGGTAATATCCCGGATGAGCCCGAGAGTCCCCACACGCTCGTTGTCCTGGATGAAAACCGTTGCCTGGAGTTCCCCCTGGAACAACGTTCCATCTTTCCTCTTCATGGTAAATATAAGTTCCTTTTCCCTTTTCCCGGTTTCGATAGCTGCCTGGAACTTCTTTTGAGCCAGTGGTATCTGAGATTCTTCTAAAAACTGCATGAAATGCTTCCCAACCATCTCTTCGGGCACGTAGCCAAATAGTTGTATGGAAGAGGGTGAGATGAACTCAATCAACCCCTCCGTATCCGTGATGTAGATCAGGTCGGAAATCTGCTGGGCAATTCCCCTGAATTTATTCTCGCTTTCAGCCAATTCTTTGCTAACAATCTCTTTTTGTTCGATCTCTGCAATGAGGTCCTCCATAACGTTCAGGGATGCCTGGCGGGCAGCGGCCAGTTCGGTATTCAGTTTTTCAAGTTCTTCAATGTAGCCCTTTTTCTCGGCCATGTTCTTTTCCCGTGCTTCCCAAAGCTTTTTCGTTACCAGCACCTCCTTAACGGCATATGGCAACCGGGCGATTTTGTCCTTAAGAATATAATCAGAAGCTCCTTGTTTCATGCATTCTACTGCCACCTCTTCGTTGATGCTTCCGGTAAACATTATGACAGGCAGGTTTTGATCATGTTGTTGTATGATCCTGAGAGCTTCCATCCCATCAAACCCAGGCATGGAGTAGTCGCTGATGACAAGGTCGGGCAGGAACGAATCCAGTGCCTGGATCAGCTCGTTCTCCTTATCCACACGCATTGACACAACAGCGATTCCGTCTTTCTGCAGCTCAATACTGGCAAGCTCCATATCGTCAGGAATATCTTCGACAAACAGGATTCGAATGGGTTCGGTCATTGTAAGAAAAAATTAGAAATTGGAAATTCGAAATTAGTCAATAAAAATCACTTCGCCCTAATTACCTCTCTCGTCCCTCGTCCCTCGTCTCTCGTCCCTCGTCCCTCGTTCACACGGGAAACTCCGCTTCCTCCCCCAGCCTCTTCAGTAGTTCGTTGATTTGTTTTTTCAGCTCAATCATCCGGGTTTCGCGGTTGACCATAAACTGATTGAATTGGTTGAGTTCGTGGACGGTATTTCGGAGGAGCTCTTCCTCTCTCTTCTTCTCTGAAATATCCGTCATGGTCAAGTTGAACCGGATTTTCCCCTCAGCCTGTTTAGGAGTTGAAATGACACATTCGAACAGGGTCCAGAAAACAGTCCGGTCCTTTCTCCTGATCCGGAGTTCGCAGGATTGGGGTTTTCGTGTATCCAACAGTTTCTGCCGATGCCTGTAGAAGATATCCTGATCGTCGTTCAGGATAAAATTGGATAACGGCTTTTTCAGCAGGTTACGCCGCTCCACTCCAAGCAAGCCGGCGCCAGTGAGATTGGCCTCAACGATGATCCCCTCCTCGTTGAGGGCGAAATATCCAACCGGAGCAAAATCATACAAAGCCACATACTTTTCTTGCTCCTCCGCCAGTTTCTCCTGTGCCAGTCGAAGCTCTCCATTCTGCATCTCCAGCTCGATCTGATGGGTGTGAAGCTCATGAACAAGTTTTTGGATCTGGTCGATGGGCATCTCAGGAAGCTGCTCTACCCTGTTTTTCAATTCAGCTTCTGCCCGTTTCCGCAGCAATTGCATCTCTTTCGAAGGTTTATTCAGATTCGTCATGATTCTTTCCTTTTCGGTGCTACTTTCTTCGTATTGATTTTTTCCAGTGTGATCACTACCCCATCAATCACGTTGTTCATGGTTCGGTAAGGCCTGATGCGTAAATTGTAAGTATACCCGCCCGAGCTTTCTGCTTCGGCCTCTTTGGTAGCCAGGTTCTGAAGTACCTCTTTGGAAAGAAGTTCAAGATCGATGTTGTTTAACGTGGAGGCAAAATGCCGGATAGGTCGCCCGATATCGGTGAGAGTCAACGGGATCATGTCGGTTATGCGAGGTGTAAACTTCCTGATATTCAAATTTTTATCTAAAAAGATGATCGCAATTTCGGTACTGTCCAACAGGTTCTTCATGTCGTCGTTGTCTTTGGAAAGCTCATCGATCCGGCATTGAAGCTCCACGTTGATAGTGACCGACTCCTCATTCATCGACTGCAGCTCCTCCCGGGATGTCTCCAGCTCTTCGTTGGCCGACTGCATCTCTTCGTTGGTTGACTGAAGCTCTTCATTGGTCGACTTGAGCTCCTCATTGGTAGTTTCCAGTTCTTCGATGGTAGTGTAAAGCGTATGCCGTGTACGGTTGAGATCCTGCTCCAGAGATTCGATACTTTTTCCCTTTGGCCCACCGCTTGCAACTTTTGTTTTAGGCTTTTCTTTGATCCCCCTGGGTTCAAACAGCAGGAGGAAAAGTTTCACTGTGAGTTTGGGTACAATGAGGGGCCTCACAATCAGGTTGATCAGCGATTCATCGCCATTGGATATCACCTTGATACCACGTCGGGTTACCTCATTCAGGTCAGCCATAGCTTCATGCAGCGCAGGGGCTACCTCTTGTTTCAGCCCCTGCCGTGCCATGTCAAAGATATTCAATCGGGGGACTCCAGTGGCTGGTTCCAGGAATTTTCCGGTATGGCCATGGATATAATGGATCTGCCCGGTTTCATCAATCACCACACCCGAAGGGATCTCGCTTTGCTGCAGGATGGTTTCTACGATGTGCAGTTCGCTGATCTCTTCCCTCGTGGAAGGGATCGCTTGTTTGGCTTTTGTTTGTTTCTGCTCCATGGGTACATGTGTAGGCAAGTAAATAAAGGCTGGTTGGGCTAACAGGTCGGGTACCTGATGATAGATTTTCCATTTTCTCTCAGCAGCGGTAAAAAGATCCTGTGAGGTTCCAATGGTTTCTGAGCTTCCAAGAAACAGGATCCCGTTTGGCTTCAAGCTGTACCTGAATACCGGAAGCAGTTTCTTCTGCAGTTCTGCCGTGAGATAGATCAGCAGGTTGCGGCAGGAGATCATATCGAGTTTTGTAAAGGGAGGGTCTTTGATCAGATTCTGTACCGCAAATACGATCTTCTCCCTTACCACTTTCTTGATGGAGAAGAAGCCGTTTTCCTCCTTCACGAAGTAGCGTTTGAGCCGCTCTTCACTTACATCTAACTGAATTCCGGGAGGATACACCCCCGCCCGGGCAAATTCGATAGCATCTTCATCGATATCGGTCCCAAAGAACTGCAGGTTGAAATGCCGCATCATCGAGTCCATCACCTCATCGAAAAGCATGGCCAGGGAGTAGACCTCCTCCCCGGTGCTGCATCCTGTCACCCACACCCTGATCATCGATTCATCGGCTTTCCCGGCAAGGTATTCGGGGAGGATCTTGTGCTTCAGGATCTCAAAGGCTTCCGTGTCGCGGAAGAAGGAGGTGACCCCGATCAACAGGTCCTTGAAAAGCAGGGATGGCTCTGTTTGGCTCTTCTGCAGGAACTCGACGTAGCTGGAGATATGTTCAATATGGTGGACATTCAGGCGTCGTTCAACACGCCGGTGAAGGGTATTTTGCTTGTAGAGGGAGAAATCATGCCCGGTACGGTCGCGAAGGATGACCAGTATTTTGGGCAGGACATCGGTAAATTTGATGTTCTCGGTTGGGGTAACGGTGGATTTATTCTTCCTGACAAAGCCGAAATAGCTGATCAACTTTTCCGGCATCTTGTCGGGAGGAAGCGTATAATCGACCACTCCCGTAACTGAAGCACTATTCGGCATTCCGTTGTACACGGCAGAGGCTTCATCCTGAACCAGCACCACCCCGCCGGCCTCCTTGACAGCTTTCACTCCATGACTCCCGTCGGATCCGGTTCCGGAGAGAACGATGGCGGCGGCATGTTGGCCCAGGTCCTGAGCCAGGGAGCGGAATAGTGAGTCGATCGGAAGGTTCATCCCGCGTGAAAGAGGAGGCGGAAGGAGATATAGGACGCGGTTCAGGATACTCAGATCTTTGTTGGGAGGAATTACATAAACCGTATTGGCGAGGATCTTCTGGTTGTCGGTTACCTGGCAGACTGGCATTGCCGTTTGTTTCTGCAGCAGTTCGGGAAGCAGGCTGATGTGGGTTGGGTCGAGGTGTGCCACAACGATAAAAGCCATCCCGGTATCGGCAGGACATGTTTTGAAAAACTGGGTAAAGGCTTCCAGCCCTCCGGCCGAAGCGCCCAGAGCTACGATGGGGAACTGCTTCGAAGCCGGAGCCCGTTGGGTAGTGGATTTTTTTTTAGGGGGTGGTTTTGGCATGGAAGCATGGTGAAATGGTGAAATGGTGAAATTATGTTATACAAATATACAATAAAAAGTGGGCAGTGGGACGAGGGACGAGGGACGAGGGACGAAATAGGCCAATAGACTGCAAACTGCCAACTGGAGACTGAGGACTTATAAGAAAGAGGCGAGGTTAGAGATACGTTTAAATTTTATCTTCGCTGGGATTCTATGGAGGTCAATGTAGGTACCACTTGCGATATCGAATGATAGCTGGAATGTATGAGGAGAGGCAAGGCGCCGTGTAATCTTAGGCAATTGATCCTTCGAAAGTTCATTGTTAAGAAATGATTCAAGAAGCAATTCAGTAACTTCTATGGCGTTTTTCCGACACTCCTCAATGGTCTTCCCTTGAGTATAAGCACAATCCCAATCCATACAAACGACGGAGAATCCCTTTTCTTCCGGAATCAATTTGTATGTCAGTGTTAACGTATCCATTATGTTTTTTTTCCTTCTGCTAAATTAACACTTTTTTCAATACTCTTCAAGGTTCCTCTTGCTAAAATTCGGTGATTTGGAATCGTGCATACCATTCCATTCTTTTCATACAATATATGGCTCCCCCGCTGCCGTATAAAGATCCAACCATTGTTTTCTAACATGGTGATGACTTCTCTGGCAGACATATTCTTTTTCCAGGCATATCCCAACTTCTTCAACCTAGTTTTATCCCTTAATCCGGTTCAGGGCTAAAAGGTTATACACAAATCCGGAAAAACTATTAACAAATTTTTGGAATATTAAGTGAATGGTCAGAGGTCAGGAAGGGCAGTGGGCAGTGGGAAATGGGCAGTGGGAAATGGGCAGTGGGAAATGGGCAGTGGGAAATGGGCAGTGGGAAATGGGAAAAAAATGTAGGGGCAATTCATGAATTGCCCCTACATTTTTGTGGTCGAGAAATAGTGATCGTGGATTATACCCTTTCAGGCAAGAGACTATAGTATTTTCCGACCGGATTTCAGACTTATTATTTAGGATTTGGAACAAGGGTTTCTGCTAAATTCCTTGAACGTTCCATGAGAATACGATTTTTTCGCCAGGTTTTAGTCCTGATAACCCCGGAAGCATCGGGAATTGTGTGGAAAACTCCGCTGGATTGATGAATAACCTGGTCCTCAAGCTTACGCGAAAGCTCCTTCAATAGTGCATCTCGTTTGATTTCGGTCATAATTTCGTTTATCGATACGGATCTGAAAACAATGAAATAATCCGCCAAAATAGGGCTTATCTTTAATATATTGTAATGTGAATAACATAACAAGCGAATTTTATATTTTTTTAACACTTCCCATTCCGTCCCTCGTCCCTCGTCCCTCGTCCTTCGTCCCTCGTCCTTCGTCCTACGTCATTTTGTCAGCCCTCCCCCTCTGGCACCCTCTTTGTCAATCCCCCGACAACGAATAACCAAAAACTGAACGACTATGCAAACAGGAAAGATCAACGTCCAGACGGAGAATATTTTCCCGATTATCAAGAAATTCCTCTATTCAGAACATGAGATCTTCCTTCGGGAACTGATCTCCAATGCGGTAGATGCAACACAGAAGCTGAAGACCCTGGCATCCCTTGGAAAATTTAAAGGAAAGCTGGGTGATCTCACCATCCAGGTGAAGGTTAACAAGAAGAAGAAGACCCTCTCGGTCATCGACCATGGCATCGGGATGACAGCCGACGAGGTGAACAAGTTCATCAACCAGATTGCCCTCTCCAGTGCCGAAGAGTTTATCAGTCAGTTCAAAACTAAGTCGGAAGCCGAGATGAATGCCATCATCGGTCATTTTGGCCTGGGCTTTTACTCCTCATTCATGGTTTCCGATAAAGTGGTTATTGATACCAGGAGTTACCAGACCGGTGAGGGAGCTGAGGCTGTGAAGTGGGAGTGCGATGGCAGCCCGGAGTATACGATGGATGCCTCCAAGAAAAAAGAGAGAGGAACCGAAGTGACCCTGCACATCGCCGATGACTCGTCTGAATACCTGGAAGACCACCGGGTGCTGGAGATCCTGAACAAATATTGCCGCTTCCTGCCGGTACCGATCCAGTTTGGAATGGAGAAGGTGTGGGAGCCGGTTGAGGACGAAGGACGAGGGACGAAGGACGAAGGGAAGAAGGACGAAGAGAAGGAACCGAAGACCAAAGAGGTTGAGAAGCCAAGGATCATCAATGATACCAGTCCGCTGTGGAAACAGAAACCATCTGAATTGAAGGATGAGGATTACAAGACGTTTTACCGGAAGCTCTATCCATACAGTTTTGACGAACCTCTTTTCCATATTCACCTCAATGTGGATTTTCCCTTCAACCTCACCGGGATCCTTTATTTCCCGAAGGTCAAGCGGACGATGGAGATCCAGAAAGACAAGATCCAGCTCTATTGCAACCAGGTGTTTGTGACCGATTCGGTGGAGGGCATTGTACCCGACTTTCTGACGCTGCTACACGGTGTGCTTGACTCACCGGATATCCCGTTGAATGTATCCCGCAGCTACCTGCAAAGCGATCCCAATGTGAAGAAGATCTCTAACCATATCATGAAAAAGGTTGCTGATAAGCTGGAAGAGCTTTTCAAGGAGGACCGGAAGAATTTCGAAAAGAAGTGGGACGACATCAAGGTATTCATTGAATATGGCATCATCTCGGAAGCCAACTTTTACGACAAGGCCAGCAAGTTCTGCTTGTTCAAAAACACTGACGGAAAGTATTTTACCTTCGAAGAGTATAAGAAACACATTGAGTCTGCCCAGAAAGACAAAGAGGGAAACCTGATCTACCTTTATGCAACCAACCTGGAGGAGCAGTACAGCTATATCCAGTCCGTCAATGAACGAGGGTACGATGTGCTTCAACTCGATGGGGTAATTGATCCTCATTTCATCAACACCCTGGAGCAGAAGTTTGAAAAATCACACTTCACCCGGGTGGATGCCGATACGGTTGAGAAACTGATCAAAAAGGAGGATGCCCAGCCTTCAAAGCTCAACGAAGATCAGCAGAAGTCGCTGAAAGAGCTGATGGAAAAGCAGATCGACTCCAAAAAATACTCGATCGCGTTTGAAAGCCTGAGTGAAAAAGACACGCCCCTAATGCTTACTCAGCCGGAATTTATGCGCCGCATGAAAGATATGTCGGCTCTGGGAGGTGGCATGGGGTATATGGGCGAACTCCCCGACCACTTCAACCTGGTGGTCAACTCCAATAATTCCATCATTGGCAAGCTGCTTTTGGAACCCGACGGAGCGAAACAAACAGCTACCATCAAGCAACTCTTCGACCTCGCCCTGCTGGCTCAGGGACTATTGAAAGGGAAGGAGCTGGCGGAGTTTATTAAAAGGAGCACGGAGCTTGTCAAGTGAGACGTGAGACGTGAGACGTGAGACGTGAGACGTGAGACGTGAGACGTGAGACGTGAGACGTGAGACGTGAGACGTAAGACGTGAGACGTAAGACGTAAGACGTAAGACGTGAGACGTGAGACGTGAGTTTTGACGTGTGATTGAAATTTTAACGTGGACTGCAAAATGAATCCGCCCGGGATTCCATAGTTTTTAATTGAGCCATGATGTGATCATATTTTTCGAATAATTGATCATACTCTTCTTTCTCACAATAATTACAAGCTAAAATAAAATCCAGCCAGGTTTGTGTTTCAGCAGTCTCCGTTTGGCAATCGGTTAGCTTATTAATGAACATTGCAATGTATCTGCGTTTGTGCCAGCTTTCAGCTAGGTTACAACAAATGGACCGAGAGGCTCGTCGTACCTGATCAGTCAAAGAATATCGTTCCTCCTTTGGAAACTTCTTCGATAATTCAAAGATCTCCATTGCAGCCTGAAATGAAAGCTTATACACCACCAACTCTCTTACATTTTTTGCGTAATTTTTCATAAACATAAATTTTTATTGGTTTGACCATTAATCCGAAAAAAAACGAAAAGGTTATACCTCTTGACAAAAGAAATACGTCTTACGTCTTACGTCTTACGTCTTACGATTTTTATATCTTTACATAAAATTTAAACTCAAACGAACATGAAAATCTCAAAAGGCTGGATCATCCTCATCGTGGTGGTCGCTATCATCGTAATCCTGGTCGGCTGGGGTACCGGGATTTATAATAAAATGGTTGCCCAGGATGAAAATGTGGGAAAAGCCTGGGCCAATGTTGAGAATGTCTACCAGCGTCGGGCCGACCTGATCCCAAACCTGGTAGCCACGGTCAAGGGAGTAGCCGACTTTGAAAAGTCGACCCTCACCGATGTCATTGAAGCACGGGCCAAAGCAACATCTGTTACCATTGACCCGAAAAACCTGAACGCGCAATCCATCCAACAATTCCAGGCAGCACAAGACGGACTGAGTTCCGCTCTCTCCCGCCTGATGGTCGTCGTAGAACGTTATCCCGAGCTGAAAGCGACGCAGAACTTCCTGGAACTGCAGGCCCAACTGGAAGGAACGGAGAACCGGATCTCGGTTGAACGCATGAAATTCAATGAAACTGTTCAAACCTACAACACTTATATCCGTAGTTTCCCTGCTGCCATTTTCGCCGGTGTTTTCAGATTTGAAAAGAAAACCCCATTTGAAGCTCAGGAGGGTGCAGAGGTAGCGCCAAAGGTGGAGTTCTAAGGAGGTGAGACGAATTTCCAATTTCTAATTTCCAACATCATGTCGATACCAGCCAGATACTTTTTTACCCAACAGGAGCAACAGGAGATCACCCGGTCGATTCGTGATGCCGAACTTGACACATCGGGTGAAATCCGTGTACATATTGAGAACAGCTGCAAAGGAGATGTTCTCGACCGGGCTGCATACATCTTCAAACAACTAAACATGCACCGAACCAAGCTTCGGAATGGAGTACTTTTTTATCTTTCGGCCCACGATCATAAGTTCGCCATTCTCGGTGATATGGGAATCAATCAACAGGTTCCTCCCTCATTCTGGGATGAGATCAAGGAGGTGATGGCTGCTAAATTTCGTGAAGGAAATTTTGCTCCAGGGCTGGCCGAAGGCATTCTGCAGGCAGGGAAGCATTTGAAAAAACATTTCCCGTATCAGACAGATGATGTGAATGAGCTGGCGGATGAGATATCATTTGGTAAGACGTAAGACGTAAGACATGAGACGTAATTGAATTTCTAATTTCAAATTTCGAATTTCCTGAAAGTGAAAAACAAAATAACATTCTCGATTCTAACGGTCTTGATTCATATCCTAGGGTTTCAGGGGTTCTCTCAGGAGATCCCTCCCCGCCCCGAGCCTCCACGGCTGGTAAACGATTTGGCGGGAGTGCTTACACCGGAACAGGTTCAGCTCCTCGAACGTAAGCTCGTAAATTTCAATGATACGACCTCTACCCAAATCACTGTAGTTACTGTAAAATCCCTCAATGGATACGACAAAGCTGATTTCGCATTCAAGATTGGTGAGCAGTGGGGTGTTGGGCAGAAAGGAAAAAACAATGGCATTGTGGTGCTGGTCAAACCAAAATACGGGAATGAACGTGGGCAGGTATTTATTGCAACCGGCTATGGGCTGGAAGGGGTGATCCCCGATGCCATCGGGGAACGAATTGTGCAGTTGGAGATGATCCCGAACTTCAATGAGAAAAACTATTTCGGTGGACTCGATGCGGCAACGACAACCCTGATGGAGCTTGCATCAGGAGAATTCACAGCAGACCAGTATGTGAAAAGAAGCCAGAAAAGCCCCTATGCATTCCTGATCCCGATCCTGATCATGATGGTTGTATTTTTCCTGATCCGGTCCAGTCGCGCCCGGTCCCATTCGGTTGGCAAAAACATCCCTTTCTGGACCGCTTTCTGGTTATTGGGAAGCATGGGAGGACACAGCGGTAACTGGAATGATTTCCATTCCGGTGGCGGCTCCTTCGGAGGAGGAGGAGGAGGCTTTGGCGGCTTTGGCGGCGGCAGCTTTGGCGGCGGCGGAGCCGGGGGGAGCTGGTAGGACGTGGGACGTGAGACGTGAGACGTGAGACGTGAGACGTGGGACGTGAGACGTGAGACGTGGGACGTGAGACGTGGGACGTGAGACGTGGGACGTGAGACGTGAGACGTGAGACGTGAGACGTAGGACGTAAGAAATAAAAAAGCAATAAGTATCCGGCATCTGGCATCCGGCATCCGGCATCCGGTATCCGGCATTCGAATCATGAAACTACTAAACAGCATCTGGCGCTTCTACTACGACGGCTTCCAGGCTATGACAGTCGGACGGAAACTATGGCTTGTGATCCTGATCAAGTTTTTTGTCATCTTTTTTGTTCTGAAACTTTTCTTTTTCCCTAATTTCCTGAATTCCAGATTCCAATCCGATACTGAGAAGGGTGATTACGTGAGGGAACAGTTGATTATCCGCGAATAATTCAAGATATATTCTTATTTTTGGTTACCTCATCAATCTTTCATCCTTATGATAGATCAAATAGACCTTAGCATGGTTGATTGGGCCCGGGCCCAGTTTGCGCTTACAGCAATCTACCACTGGCTGTTTGTGCCGCTTACCCTGGGCTTGTCCTTCATCGTAGCCATCATGGAGACAATTTACGTCAGGACAGGCAACCCTGAATGGAAAAAGATCACCAAATTCTGGATGATTCTCTTCGGGATCAACTTCGCAATTGGCATTGCAACCGGGATCATCCTGGAGTTCCAGTTTGGCACCAACTGGTCCAACTACTCGTGGTTTGTTGGCGATATCTTCGGAGCCCCGCTGGCGATTGAGGGAATCATGGCTTTCTTCCTCGAATCAACCTTCATTGCCATCATGTTCTTCGGCTGGAATAAGGTAAGCAAAGGATTCCACCTTGCATCCTCCTGGCTTACTGCGATTGGCGCCAACCTCTCGGCCCTGTGGATCCTGGTGGCCAATGCCTGGATGCAAAATCCAATTGGCATGGAGTTCAATCCGGATACGGCCCGCAACGAGATGGTAAATTTTTGGGAAATCTTATTTTCCCCGATGGCCGTAAATAAATTTCTACACACCGTCTCCAACGGCTATGTCATCGCATCACTCTTCGTGATCGGGATCAGTGCGTGGTTCCTCCTTAACAAACGACATGTCCTAACTGCCAAAAGGAGTATCCTGGTAGCCGCAATTTTCGGGATCATCACTTCGATGTTCCTGACTTTTACAGGCGACGGGTCGGCTTATACCGTCGCCCAGAAACAACCGATGAAGCTGGCTGCAATGGAGGGCCTTTATGAAGGCAAAGCCGGCGCAGGCCTGGTGGCCTTCGGGATTCTGAACCCTTCCAGGAATCCGGGTGATGGCGAAGATCCATTCCTGATGAAAATCGAGGTACCCCGCCTCCTTTCCATCCTGGGATACCGTGATGCGAATGCCTTTGTCCCCGGAGTTGACAACATCATCAATGGGGGGTTTAAACCCTGGTTTAAAAACATCCCCGACGAGGAGAGAGAGATGACCTACTCGGTTGCCCAGAAGATTGAAAGAGGAAAACTCGCTATCTCTGCACTGAGGGATTATAAAACAGCATCTAAAGCAGGTGACACCATCCTGGCAACCATCTCAAAGAAGAACCTGGAAGAGAATTTTGCCTACTTCGGTTACGGCTACCTCAACAAGCCCGAATCGGTGATCCCCAACGTCCAGCTCACTTTCTACAGTTTCCACCTGATGGTGATGTTGGGAATTTATTTTATCCTTCTTTTCATTGTCGTTCTCTATTTCCTCAACCATGGCACAATAGAAAAGCAACGATGGCTCCTCTGGGCAGCTCTCTGGACGATACCCCTCGGCTACCTGGCAAGCCAGGCGGGTTGGGTTGTTGCTGAGGTAGGAAGGCAACCATGGGTCATCCAGGACCTCCTTCCAACCATAGCAGCCGTTTCAATGGTTGAGTCCGCATCGGTCAAAACTACCTTCTGGATCTTTGCGGCACTCTTCACGGCCCTGCTGATTGCAGAAGTGATGATCATGGTGAGGCAGATCAAAATCGGACCTAATGATGGAGGGCAAAAGTGATGTTTGAAGCCATGTCATTGCTCAGCCTTCAACACTATTGGTGGATGATCATCTCCCTGCTAGCCAGCCTTCTGGTCTTCCTGATGTTTGTACAGGGAGGGCAAACCCTGATTTACACCCTGGGTAAGACTGAAACGGAACGAAAGATTATTGTCAACACCCTTGGGCGGAAGTGGGAATTCACTTTTACTACACTCGTCACCTTTGGAGGAGCTTTCTTTGCCTCCTTCCCCCTTTTCTACTCCACCAGCTTCGGAGGAGCGTATTGGATATGGATGATAATCCTTTTCGCATTTGTAATCCAGGCCATCGCGTATGAGTTCAGAACCAAGCCAAACAACTTTCTCGGCCAGCGTACTTTTGAGATCTTCCTTTTTATCAATGGAGCGCTAGGGACAATACTGATTGGTGCAGCTGTGTCGACCTTCTTCACAGGATCAGAATTTGTTGTCAACAAGCTGAATCTGACGAACCTTGCCAACCCGATCATATCCCGCTGGCAAGGTCCTGCCTATGGCCTTGAAGCTGTGTTGAACTGGCGAAACATCGATCTTGGACTCACACTATTCTTCCTGGCCAGGGTGCTTGGCATCCTCTATATCCTCAACTCAGTTGACAATGATGCAATTGCCAAAAGAAGCCACAAGCAATTGTGGCTCAACGCTATTCCATTTCTGATCTTCTTCCTGGCATACGTCTTCGCTCTGATGATTAACAAGGGGTTTGCCGTGGAGCCGGAGACAGGAAGAATCTATATGGAACCTTATAAATACTGGCATAACCTCATTGAGATGCCGGTAGTGGCGATTCTTTTTGTCGTAGGTGTCTTGCTGGTGCTGTTTGGGATCATAAGACCACTACACAAATTTAATACCTGTTCCTCACAAGGGATCTGGTTTGCAGGTCCTGGAACAGTCCTGACCATCTTTGCACTCTTTCTCCTGGCGGGATTTAACAATACAGCCTACTACCCCTCTACCATTGACTTGCAGAGTTCCCTGACCATCATGAACAGTTCATCAAGTCATTATACCCTCACTGCGATGAGCTACGTCTCCCTGATGGTCCCGTTTGTTCTGGCTTATATTATTTATGCCTGGTGGTCGCTCAACCGAAAGAAGATTACAGAAGAGGAGATGGAAGAGGGAGGACATGCTTATTAAATGGTGAAATAGCGAAATAGTGAAATGTTTTTAATTCGTAATTCATAATTCTTAATTCGTAATTATGTACACAGTCTCCATCATCTGGTATTTGGCGTGGCCGGTGATAATCATCGTTTCTACGATCATCATCATCTTTGCTGTCAAGAAGTTTGATCATAAACAAAAAGAGATCTCAGAATTATGAAAAACCCCATTCATCTTGTCCATCGGCTGACAGCAGGAGCAGCTAACGATCACCGCCTGGCGGCATCAGGGAAGTTCTATATGCGGTAATGGAAACGATGACCGATTTTTTTGATCTGCTCATGCATTCAGACAGACTGATCCGAATGGGTGGGCTGGCATTGCTATTGGTCATCGTTTTCCTGGAGACAGGGGTTTTCTTTGGGTTTATATTTGCCGGGGATGCCCTGCTGTTTAGTGCTGGGTTACTGTGCGGAACCGATCTGCTGAACATCAACCTTTTTTTCCTTCTGTTTCTTGTCACTGTAGCAGCAATTGCCGGCAATCTCACCGGATATTATACCGGAAAGTTTCTTGGGAAAAGACTGCACACTAAAAAAGATTCGTGGTTTTTTAAAAAGCGACACCTGGAGAAAACGCGCCTCTTTTACGATAAATATGGAGGAATGTCGCTGGTCGCCGGCCGGTTTGTGTGGATCGTCAGAACCATTGTTCCCATCCTTGCCGGAGCTTCGGATATGGGCTTCAGAAGATTCAGCCTGTTTAACATATTAGGCGCTTTTCTATGGGTATGGACCATGCTTCCCCTCGGTTACCTGGCCGGCCACCTGATCCCCGGCGCTGAGCAAAACATTGGCTATTTCGTTCTGGGAATTTCAATAATCGCAACGTTGGTTCTGGTACGGGGGATCTACAATGTAACCACACGGAAAAACGAAGGAAGTAATTCGTAATTCGTAATTCGTAATTCGTAATTCGTAATTCGTAATTAATTTAAAGTCGTACCTTTACAGTCTAAACCAATCCATCATTTCCCTTCCTATGAAAAAATTACTCCTCACTTCTTTAGGGCTGATTTTCATTATACTAACAGTAAAGTCACAGTCCAATGACCCCTCCTGGATTTCCATGATGCAGGACCAAGATGCCAATTTCTTTGCCACGCAAGAAGCTTTCAACGCGTATTGGAAAGATCGTCCAATCACCAAAGGGTGCGGCTGGAAGGTTTTTAAACGTTGGGAGTACATGATGCAGGACAGGGTCTCTGCCAACGGAGTGATACCCTCGCCCGATGCCACCTATAAAGCCTATACTGATTATATTAAAAATATCCGCTCCATCGGAGGAGCCTGGACTTCCCTGGGTCCTGCCCTGATCCCCCTGCCCGGGCCTGCCGGCTATGAGGGATTGGGAAGAATAAACAATGTCGCATTTCACCCTACAGACCTCAACAAATGGTATATTGCAGCTCCCTCCGGCGGCATGTGGATGACCAGCGATGGGGGTACTACCTGGGAGACCCATACCGACACCCTTCCAACTCTTGGCGTTTCTGCCATCGTAGTGGATTATACGAACCCTGACATCATCTACATTGGAACAGGTGACCGGGATGCTGGGGATGCTCCCGGATTAGGTGTTTTTAAAAGCACTGACGGAGGTTATACCTGGGCTCAGTCAACGATAGGAATGGGAGAAAAAACCATTGGCGAAATCCTGATGCATCCCACTAACCACCTGATTCTCATAGCCGCTGCCAACGGTGGCGTATACAGAAGTACCAACGCTGGAGCCAACTGGTCACTCTCAACAACCGGCAACTTCAAAGATCTCAATTTCAAACCCAACGATCCCAATATTGTCTATGGCTCTTCCGCTGCGAGTTTTTACCGCTCGTCTGATAATGGCGTGACCTGGACACAGATTACTTCAGGATTAACCGGCGGTCAGCGTGGAACGATTGCTGTTACAGCCTCTAATCCCAATTATGTATATTTTGTCCAGTCGGATAACAGTAGCGGATTTAAAGGCCTTTACCGGTCAACCGATGCTGGTCTCTCATTCACAACCCGTTCAACTTCACCGAATATCCTGGACTGGTCATGCGACGGTTCCGGGAGCGGTGGACAGGGATGGTATGACCTCTCCCTGGAAGCAGATCCATTGAATGCGGAAACCATATATGTAGGCGGTGTTGACGTATGGAAATCTACCAACGGTGGTACGACATGGGAAATCAACTCGCATTGGTATGGCGGATGCAGTGTTCCCGCTGTGCATGCCGACTGCCATATGCTCAAGTTCTCCCCGTTTGACGGGAAGTTCTATGCATGCAATGATGGTGGAATTTATAACACAAGCAATGGAGGGACCACATGGAATGACTACACCGAAACCATGACAATCGGCCAGATATACAAACTGGGCCAGGCACAAACCGTGAAAGAGAAGGTGATTAACGGCTTCCAGGATAATGGAACTTACACGTATGTTGGCCCCGAATGGTGGACAACCGGTGGTGGAGACGGCATGGAGTGTGCTATCGACTATTCGAATGCAGCATGGACCTATCACACGATATATTACGGCGACATCTTCAGGAAATACAATAACGGCGGTGAAAAAAAGATCGCCGGAGCCGGAACTTACGGCATTGACGAGAGTGGCGCCTGGGTGACGCCGTTTATCCTTCATGAAACCGATCCCGAAACGATGTTCGTTGGGTTTAAAAATGTCTGGAGAAGTGAAAATATCCGGGGGGGGGTAATCTCCTGGACAAAAATTTCCGATTTTGGCACAGGCAATAACTGTGTGGTGGTGGAACAATCTCCTGCCAACACCAACATCCTCTACGTCGCCAGATATGATAACAAACTCTACCGTTCCGATAACTGCAATGATGCCACCCCCACCTGGGTTGAGATCACCTCCTTTCTTCCTGCATCAGGATACCCAACCGATATTGAAGCCCATCCTACGAATCCGGATATTGTTTATATCACAATGGCTAACGGCGTGTATAAATCGCTTGACAAAGGACTCACCTGGACAAATATCACCGGCGGTTTACCCAACATCCACATCAGCACGATCGCTTACTACAAGAATGCCATAGAAGGGCTTTATGTAGGCACCGATGCCGGGGTGTTTTACAAAGATGCTTCGATGACCGACTGGATTCCATTCAACGATGGACTACCGGTGAGCGTCAGAATTACCGAACTGGATATCTATTACAACGAAGACACCGTCGCCAATGATGCTATCCGCGCAAGCTCTTATGGTAGAGGCCTTTGGGGATCTGATATGTATCATTCCATCCCGGATGCCGATTTTGAAGCTGATAAAACTTTGATCCCAATTGGCTGCAGTATCAACTTCACTGACCTTTCATATGGGGTTCCAACTTCATGGCAATGGACCTTTGAAGGGGGTGTTCCCTCCTCCTCCACTGCGAAACATCCTGCAGATATCGTTTACAATACAACAGGAACATTCCCGGTTAAACTTGTTGCAACCAATGAAGCGGGATCCGATTCTTTAATAAAGATCAGTTTCATCACGGTAAGTGACGACCTCCTCCCCGATGTAGATTTTATGGCCAACATCAATGTGATTTGTTCCAACGAACAGGTTTACCTGACAGATTTGACCGAATACTGTCCATCGGCATGGAGCTGGTCTTTCTCACCAAACAATGTGATCTACCTCCTCGGAACCAATTCAAACAGCCAGAATCCCATCGTGATGTTCACCCAAAATGGGGCATATAGCGTCACGCTTACTGCCACAAATTCGGTAGGGACCTCAAGTGTTACCAAAGTAGATTTCATTAGGAACGGTGGATATGAACTTCCATTTACGGATGATTTCGAAACCGGTTTCTCCACGCAGTACTGGACCATCTACAATCCCGATAGCCACACCACCTGGGATACAATATCAGTCCCGGGGATGTCACCTGATAATAAAGCAGCCTGGATGAATTTCTTTGATTACATCTATATATCCAAGCGTGATCAACTGATCAGTCCTGTCTTTGATTTCTCAAACTTTTCCAATATCATGCTCTCCTTCCGTCATGCCTACGCACAACGGGATGTGTTAAGAGATTCGCTGATCATCCTGGTTTCTGATGATTGTGGTTCAACCTTCACACGCGTTCTGGCACTCGGACCTGATGGTACACCAAATACCTTCGTTACACACGAGCCTACGATGGACTCATTCTATCCTGAAAGTGCCAACGACTGGTGTGGCGGTAGCTACGGTGTAAGTTGCTACGAAGTGGATCTCAATGGATACTCGGGCAAACCCAACGTGAAGATCGCATTTGAGTCATACAGCCGCCGCGGGAATAACCTCTTCCTCGACGATATCACCATAACGGGAACTGTTGGAGTATCCCCCTCCGTTGATCAATCGAATTCGATTCATGTCTATCCCAACCCAACTACCGGAGTGCTGCATGTATCGATTGAGCGCCTCACCGGAGATGCCACGTTACAACTCTGTACGATACAGGGCCAAACTGTCATGTCAGCACAAATTTCGGGATCGGCAGGAGTAATCGCCAGGCAGTTTGACTTAAGTGTACTGAACAGAGGAGTCTATTTCCTGAAAGTGACAACCCGTGGCGCTACTCTGGTTAAAAAAATCGTGAAAGAATAATAGTTAAAAAACTGCTATGAACCGACTTCTTGGAGTGCTGGTAATACTACTCGTTTCGACATTCACCTGGGGCCAGACCAGCTGGCGCCCCGGCGAAATGGAGGGTAAGGTCTTTCTTCATTCGCCAGAAGATGCCAAATTGCTGAAAAGTCTGAAGCTGATGGACGAACCTGCAATGGAGAATGGCGTCGTGATGTCATGGGTCTATCTGACTCCTGCTGAGTTGGAAAAGCTGGAAGCTTCCGGACTAGAGTATGTTATTACAAATCCTGACTTGAATGCCTGCAGCAAGAATTTCTGGGACCAGGCTATCCTGGAAAGTTACCATAACTACAACCAGATGGTTGAACTTTCTGATAGTCTTGCGACAAATTTCCCCGAGATCTGTAAGAAAATCGTGCTGGCAACTTCGCCAGGTGGACGGCAACTCGGCATCCTGAAGATCTCAGATAATGTCAACACCAATGAAAACGAACCGGAATTGATGTTCGACGGAGGAATCCATGGCGATGAGATCATGGGACCGGAAATCGTTATCCGTTATGCGAGGGAGTTGTGCCTGGGTTACGGAAACGATACCACCTATACCGATCTCATCAACAACCGTGAGATCTGGTTGTATTACCTGGTCAATCCCGATGGGTTCGCCAGCGGCATCAGGTACAACTCCAATGGTGTTGATCTGAACCGCGATGCAGGCTTTATGTGGGGAGGCGAAGGGTACAGCCCATTTCCCTTCTCTCAACCCGAGACAAGGATCCTGCGAAGCCTTTGGCTGGAGCACAACTTTGTCTTATACAACAATTTTCACGGTGGGACAGAGGTCATCTCTCTGCCCTGGAGTTACCGGGTCTCTCAGCCTCCTGATTGGGGTCACATCCAGCAACTGGCATCTGTCTATTCCAACGCTTCAGGCTATCCCAACCTGGCGTATGGGCAGGGGTGCATCATCATGTATCAGATCTTTGGGGCGACCAAGGATTTCAACTACGGTTCAATGGGACAAGTAGGCTGGTCCATGGAAATATCCATGTTGAAACAGCCTCCGGCGAGCCAGATCCCTATGTATTACAACTACAATGCCCCGGCTATTACAGAGATGATTAACCGGGTTGGCAGAGGATTAAACGGGGTTATCACTGATTCAATAACAGGAAGCCCGGTTAAAGCATCCATATTTGTAGGCTCCTTTTATCCCGTTTATACCGATGCCGGGCTGGGCGACTACCATAAATATGTGTTGCCCGGCACTTATTCCATCACTGTGAAAGCGAGCGGATATCAAACGAAGACCTTGACAGGGGTCACCGTCCCTGGGCAGGGTGCTGTCACCACAAACATCCAGCTTACCCCTTCTCCCGGCAGATACGCATACCGTACGATCGTAACAAACATCCCCTATTTTCCCAGCTCGGGGAACTATTCAGACGAGTCTTATGTTCCTGGGATCATAGGCCCCCCCGATTCCGTCAATTACAGCCTGGGACGAAGCGGGTATATCATCATCGATATGGGAGACACGATCTATGATGGGACAGGAAACGATTTTAAGGTTCTGGAAGGTGACACATCCCCCGAAGGGTACTATTGCCACGTTAGTCAAACAATGGACGGCCCCTGGACAAGCCTGGGTTCTGCAACCGGGAGCACCGCTTTTGATCTCTCAACCGGACCTATATCCGGTATCAGGTATATTAAAATCACGGATGATGGCGATGGTTTGACCAATGCCAATGACGCCGGATTTGATCTTGATGCGATCGAGATTCTCACTCCCCCGCTGATAGCCGATTTCATTGCGAGTAACAATACTCCTTGTACCGGTGATGGGGTTGATTTCTTCGATGCATCTACAGGCAACCCAACCACTTGGCAATGGCAATTTCCTGGAGGAACGCCATCATCATCTACAGCAATGAACCCAACTGGTATTGTCTATGCCACCCCCGGTGATTACGATGTGACCCTCTCGGTGATAAACAACTTTACACAAATAACTTTATCTAAAGAGAATTTTATCCATGTTGGCGAGTCTCTCATTGTTGAACTCGGGACCGATACAACGATATGTCCCTGGGAAACTGTAACCCTGGATGCCGGAAATCCCGGATATACGTACGAATGGTCTAACGGTCAAACAACCCAAACCATCATCGTGGATTCTGCCACGTTCGGACTGGGAGAGCACTCCATTTGGGTGAATGTCACTAGCACTGGAAATTGCGGTGGTACTGATACGATCCAGGTGACCATCGATGCATGTAATGCTGTTGGCGATTCCAATCTCCCTCCATCGGTGAGGATCTATCCAAATCCCAATTCAGGTACTTTTTATTTGGAGATGGGCCACATTGAAAGAGGAATCTGTGAGATTCTGACAACCCACGGGAAGGTTGTTTACACGTTATTGTTGGATGAACCTGGGGAGACGAGAAAAATATCCCTTCCTCATCTAAATAAAGGGATTTACATATTGCGCATACGATCTGACAACCAAATTGTTACTGAAAAAATAATCATACAATAAGGAGGTTCCCATGAAGAAACTGCTGCTATTTCTCCTGGTCGGACTGGCTTCTTGCAGCTCATCAGAAGACCGTCAGAAAGAGGCGAGAAAAGAGATCCTGAGCACCGACCGGGCTTTTTCTGCCATGAGTGCTGATAAAGGGATGCAGGAAGCATTTCTCTTCTATGCTGCTTCCGACATGGTGAAACTACAGGATGGAAGGCTCCCGGTTATTGGGAAAGAAGAGTTCCGCAATACCTTTACAGGTGTTGCCGACACAATGTTCCGCCTCACATGGGAACCTGTAAAGGCCGAAATAAGTAAATCATGCGACTTAGGATATACATTCGGCAATTATGAACTTTATGACTTTGCACGAGGGGAGATCCGTTACGGCAATTACTTTACCGTTTGGAGAAAAGAGAAAGACGGGACCTGGCGCTGGGTTCTTGATGGAGGCAATTCCACACCGAGACCCGAATAACCTCCTCCCCTGATGTCATCCTCATCGCACGGCCAACTCTGGAGTTACAGTTTTATCTTACTGGCGATCGGGAACCTGCTGATGGCTACCGGATTTTATTTCCTTATCCCAACCCTGCCTGTTTACGTTGTAGATGTACTTCATGCCAAAACCAGTGATGTAGGTTACATCCTGGCAGCTTATACCGTATCGGCACTGATGATCCGGCCCTTCATTGGAATTGCGCTGGATACCTGGGGTAGAAAATGGATCTACATCATCTCCCTGCTAATCTTCTCGCTAACCATCCTTTTATATCCCCTGGTTCTTACTTTCGGCGTACTGCTCCTCCTTCGGTTTTTTCACGGATTCTCATGGGGTGCTACTAGCACTGCAGGAATGACCGTGGTGGTGGATGTAATCCCTCCGCACAAACGGGGACAGGGAATCGGCTACTTTGGGATATCCTTCACCCTGGCCATGGCAATTGCTCCTGTACTTGCCTTGCTTATCATCGAAAAATGGGGGTATTTTGAAATGTTCTACATCGCTGCCTTATTTTCATTCTGCGGATTGGTGATGGTACTCTTTGTTCGGTACCCATTGATTCAATACCGGAAGGAGGATAGCAAGATCGACTGGAAACGGTTCATCGAGCCAAAAGGGATTCCGATCTCGATTCCGATGGCCCTGTTTGGCACAACCTATGGAGGGGTGGTGTCGTTCATCACCTTATATGACAAAGAGCTAGGCCTGGCTCAGGCAGGAGCTTTTTTCCTCATGCTAGCTGGCGGTGTTACCCTCTCCCGCCTTTTTGCCGGACAGATCTTCGACAGATATGGCCCTGGTTACCTCATGATCGGAGGATTTCTAGTGAATATTACTGGCCTTCTCTTCCTCGGTCTAATGCAAAACATAACAGGATTCCTGGTTGCCGCCGGCTTGATCGGGTTAGGCGCCGGAATCATGATGCCAACCCTTCAAACCATGGTCAACAATGTCGTTACCGTTCGCCGGCGAGGAGCCGCAAATGCAACCCTGATCACCGCTTTTGATCTGGGTATAGGTCTCGGCTCTCTCGGACTGGGTTACCTTTCGGAGTGGATCGGATTTGATGGGATGTACTTAGTATGCATGGGAATCACAGTGATAGCAATGATCCACTATTTCTGGCAGGTAAGGGGATTCTATGCGAAGAACGTGAGACGTGAGACGTGAGACGTGAGACGTGAGACGTAAGACGTGAGACGTGAGACGTGAGACGTGAGACGTAAGACGTGAGACGTGAGACGTGAGACGGAAAGTATATCAGGAAACCGAAACTAGCATGAACCTGTTTTATTCCCCCAGCATTACCCCCCCTTCCCACCAGTTTGACCGGGAGGAGTCGGCTCATATTGTCCGCGTACTGCGATTGAAAGAGGGGAATTTGCTGCTTCTGACAGATGGGAAAGGCCATCTCTACCGGTGCAAAGTTGTGGATGCCAATCCGAAAACCTGCCGTGTAAATCTGGTTTCTACTGAAGAACTGATTACTAATTCATATCACCTTCATATCGCGATAGCTCCGACTAAAAACATCAACCGGTTTGAATGGTTCCTGGAGAAGGCAACTGAGATTGGAATCAACGAGATCACCCCGATGGTTTGCGACCATTCGGAACGTACAGGTGTGAAAACAGAGAGGCTGCAAAAGGTCCTGATTGCGGCCATGAAACAATCGCTAAAAACTTGGTTGCCAGCTCTCCATGAACCAAAACGTTTTGGAGCGTTGATCCGGGAGGAATTCTCAGGTCAGAAATTTATTGCATATTGTGAGACTGGTTCCGAAGCATTGTTTCAGACGATCTATAAACCCGGCAAACCTGCGCTCATTCTTATTGGACCCGAAGGGGACTTTTCGCCGGAAGAGGTGACGCAAGCAATCCAGGAGGGATTCATCCCTGTCAGCCTGGGAAACAGCCGGCTGCGGACCGAGACTGCAGGGGTGGTAGCTTGTACGACTGTGCAGATAAAAAATGGTGAGTAGGGGCGGGTTCAGAACCCGCCCCTACTCACATCGCCCACTACCAACTTTTCTCATATCTTTGTCCAAGAATTTCCTATCGAATATGAAACGTTCCCTATTTCTTCTCCTTATCCTCCTCACTTTCCTATCCGCCAGGCCACCGTCATTCCAGATTGCACTGTTAAAATATAGTGGAGGGGGCGACTGGTATGCCAATCCTACATCACTTTCTAACCTCGTGAAATTTACCAATCAAAACCTCGGGACGAATATCAGTGAGGATATTGCCACAGTGGATGTAGGAAGTAAAGAGATCTTTAATTTTCCTTTTGTCCATATGACGGGCCATGGGAATGTGCTCTTTTCACAACAGGAGGCGCAGAACCTGAGGGGATACCTTATGGCGGGAGGATTTTTGCATATTGACGACAACTACGGACTGGATAAATACATCCGGCCTCAGATGAAGTTTGTCTTCCCTGAACTCGATTTTATTGAACTCCCCTATACCCATCCAATTTATCATCAGAAATACAACTTTCCTAACGGCCTTCCGAAGATTCATGAACACGACGGCAAAGCCCCCCAAGGATTTGGTCTGATCTGGCAAGGTAGACTAATCTGTTTCTATACGTATGAATGTGACCTGGGAGATGGCTGGGAAGACCCGCGGGTGCACAACGACTCTGAACCAACCCGCCAGAAAGCGCTACAAATGGGAACCAATATTCTGGAATATGTTTTTGATAAAGACTAGATGCTGGATCCTGGATTGAAGCCCTTTTTTCCTACATTTGTTAAATAATTAACTGTGAATGGGCAGACTCTATGATTTAATGGCTGCGGATGTCAGGTTTAAGGAAGGACTCAAAGCCTGCCTGAACTGCGGCACCTGTACTGCCATTTGTCCGGCAGCCGAGTTCTACAACTACCAGCCACGCCAAATCGTTGATATCCTCCAAACCAAAGATGAAGAGAAGATAGAAGCGTTATTGAAAGAAGATATGATCTGGTATTGCGGGGAGTGCATGTCGTGCGTTACCCGCTGTCCACGTGGCAATGCGCCCGGGCTTCTGATCACTGTCCTTCGGGGATTGTCCCAAGACCTTGGGTACTTTACCGAATCGGAGAAAGGAAGGCAACAACTAGCTATTAAACGGACCGTGGGAGAGTGGATTCTTGAATATGGATACTGTATGTTCCCTATCGAAGTCCGACCCGAAGCGCATCCTGAGCAAGGCCCTATCTGGAAATGGGAGGTCGAACATATCGAAGAAGTGATGAACCGGCTGGGAGCTAACTATGCCAAGACAGGTCCGGGGATCCTGCGGAAGGTCCCTGACGAAGACCTTCTGGAGCTGAAAAAGATTTTTGATGTGACAGGCGGTACTCGCCGGTTTAATAAAATAGAGGAGTGCAGCCGACAAAAAGCAAAAGAGATGGGTATGGAGTTGAACAACAGCCTTGATAGTGAATATGTGCACCATATTTACACAACAAACGACCCCAAACACACGACGACAGAATGATCATTGAAGGGAAAAAGAGAATCTGGCAGGATTACCAGAAAGAGATTGCTGATGACCGTTATTTCTATGTCAGAAGTTGTATCAGACAAAACTTTTTCCCCGGTTCCGAGAAAGCCTTCTTACGTATCATGCAGGAGGAACTGAAGAAAGACGTTTACGAAAATGCCGCACATACCACCTGTTCCGGCATCGGATACCATAGTGATGTTGTCCCCTTCGATACAGCAATGACAGTCATTGCCAGGCAATTTTCGCTGATGACGGAATCGGGTTATGAGAACTTCGTCACCTCCTGTATCACATCTTTCGGGTTGTACAGTGAGGTTTTGGAAACCTGGAAGCACTTCCCCGACGTGTTGAAAAAGGTGAGAGGTTACCTGAAAGAGGCGACAGGGCGTGAGTTTGAACTTCCCAGAAATGTTGCCCATGCAAGCGATGTCATTTTCCGGTTCAGGAAAGAGATTACAGCACGCGGGATCAGACGATTGGTAGATCATAAAACCGGGAAACCCCTCCGTGTGGTTGAACATATCGGGTGTCACTACTCAAAGATGTTCCCTTCTAAAGGTGTGGGTGGCGCCGAGTATCCGTATGTACTGGTTGGAATGATCGAAGAGTGGGGCGGTGAAGTAGTTGACTATCCCGAACGCAGGCATTGCTGTGGCTTTGGCTTCCGGCAGTATCTGGTGAGAGCCAACAGGGGGTACTCCCTGGCAAATTCGAAAAAGAAATTTGAATCGATGAAACCATACAAGCCCGATTTCATTCTTACAAACTGTCCGGGCTGCCCGATGTTTCTCGACAGATGGCAATATACACTCAGCGAAATGGAGGGAACGACCTATGGCGAAAACGGCGAGGGAATCCCGGTACTTACCTACGAGGAGCTGGCTGGCTTGATTCTGGGCTACGATCCATGGGATTTGGGTTTGCAGGTACACCAGGTACCGGTTGAGCCACTGTTGAATAAGATCGGGATCCCTTACAACACTTCTAAGAAATTCCTGGGAAAGGATGGACAGGATCTGGGGAAACCTGATGCGCCATCGGTGTTAAAGTTTTTCTGATATGACTAAGACAACTGTTATCATTGGAGGAGGAGTAGCCGGAATGACGGCGGCTTCGCGTCTGGCTAATCTTGGTGACAAGGTGATTCTCCTCGAACGTGAGGAGGAGATCGGCGGACACCTCCGGAACTGGGACAGGTTATTCCCAAACCGACGGCCTGGATATGAAGTACTCGATGATCTCAGGACCAACCTGAGCAACCAGGTGGATATCCGATGCAATCAGACTGTCGCCTCCATCACTTCACAACCATCCGGATTTCACATGGAACTGGAATCAGGTGAAATCCTTGACTGTGATGTGCTCCTTTTGGCTACGGGATTCGATCTCTTTGATGCCCGGAAAAAAGAGGAATATGGTTATGGTATCTACAATAACGTGATCACGTCAGCTGACCTTGAAATGATGTTCCGGAGTGGCCAGCCAATCACAACCTCTCAGGGAGAAGTACCATCCCGTGTTGGATTTGTCCACTGTGTAGGCTCCCGTGATGAGAAAGTAGGGAATCTCTATTGTTCCAAAGTCTGCTGCGTGACCGGAGTGAAACAAGCGATTGAGATAAAAGAACAATTTCCTGATTCTAAGATATTTGGATTCTATATGGATCTCCGGATGTACGACCGGCATTTTGAGGAGATGTATTATGAGGCACAGCAGAAATGGGATATCAATTTCCTGCGCGGACGGGTCTCAGAGTGTGCGGAAAACCAGGACCAGACCATCATCCTGAAGATCGAAGACACCCTTACTTCCAGGCCTCTGAGAATGACTGTCGATCTCCTGGTATTGCTGGTTGGGTTTGTCCCAAAACCTGAAACGCTTCGTCTTGCAAACCTCTTGGGAATTAAAATCGGGGAAGACCGTTTCCTGGAGTCCCTGGATGAGCACACACGCTTTAATCACACGATCAAGCCTGGTATTTTTGTTGCTGGCACCGCCAAAGGGCCACTCACGATTTCAAAAACCATCGCTGATGCCGGCGAAGCAGCTTTACAGATTCACAATTACTTGAAAACCATTAAATAACAACTCCAGTGATAGACTTCGGGTATACGGTTCATAAGGAGCGACTAATCGATTACGACAAAAATGACAAGCGGGTTCTGGAACACCTGAAGCAACATGAACCATCGGTCCTCACCTGTATCGCCTGCGGAAGTTGTACGGCAACCTGCAGTGCGGGGCAGTTCGTGGACTTCAACATCCGTCTGGTTCAAACCCTTCTGCGCAGAGGGGAGATCGAACCCCTGAAAAAAGAGATGCAGAAGTGCATGCTTTGCGGGAAGTGCATCCTGGTATGCCCCCGGGGTGTAAATATGCGAAATATGATCCTGGCCATCCAAACTGCAATCGACAAACTGAAATGATCTCGTTCAACCTTTTTGTACTCCCTTTCTCACTGGGGCTGATCTACCTGCTTTACATGATCATCCGGTGGTGGTACAAGTGGGTGAAGGCTCTCCCCGAAGAGGATCGGAAGAGGTTCCGAACGGGTATTTTCAGCAGGAAGTTTTTCCCGGCGCTGAAGGAAGTTTTTCTCGAAAGCCTGATCCACCGGAAGATGTTCAAGCGCAATGCGCTGTTGGGTTATATGCATCTGAGTTTCGCCTTCGGCTGGTTTCTGCTTATCTTATTTGGGAACGTCGAAAGCCGGATCTACAGCACCTCTCATGTCAACCCTCCATACTACCCAATATTTCTGAAGTTCTTCATCCATGACAAGACCGTGTTGTGGTTTGAGATCAATACCGTTCCCGGTTTCTTCAGGTTCCTGATGGATTTTTTGCTATTGTTCATTCTCACCGGACTGGTCCTTGCCATGATCAAGAGAGGCAGGTCGAAATGGTTTGGCATGAAAAGAACAACTCATTATCAACTAACGGATAAGGTAGCTCTGGTATGCCTTTGGTTGATTTTTCCCGTAAGGTTATTTGCTGAGAGCTTCACCGATGGGTATTATGGAGGCGGTGGAGGATTCCTCACACAGCATCTGGGGAACCTTATGGTTCTCATTTTTCAGGAATCTTCCAGGCATATTGCCTACACATTATGGTGGGCCTATTCCCTGGCCTTGGGAATCTTTTTCGTAACACTCCCATTCTCGCGATACTGGCATATCCCCACGGAAGTGTTGTTGATTTTCTTTCGTCATTTTGGGATTACCTATAAAAAGGTCTCATCCTCCTTTACGGAAGTTGAGATTGGTGCATGTTCAAGATGCGGGGTTTGTATCGATGTTTGCCAGCTCGGAAGTGCCGCCCACATCCACGACATACAGGCTGTTTATTTTATCCGATCGGTGAGAGATGAGCAGGTCAACCGCGACATAGCATTGCGTTGCCTGGTTTGCGGACGCTGTCAGGAGGCCTGTCCGGTTGGCATCAGTGCCGATAATATCCGGTTGATTGAACGGAATACTTTCTCCGGGACCCACGATTCCGACTTTTCTTACCTCCCCGCTTCCAATCCCCGACAGGCGCCGGTGGTCTACTTCGCCGGATGCATGACACATCTTACTCCTGCTATCATCAGAGCAATGAGAGGAATTCTGAAACATGCTGGGGTGAACTATCTCTTCCTTGATGAGGCAGGAACGGTTTGTTGTGGACGACCCATAATACTTTCGGGGAAACATGAACAGGCTAAGAAGTTGATTGAATTCAACAAAAAACTTATCCTCCAGTCGGGAGCCCATACCCTCGTCACCTCCTGCCCTATCTGTTTCCGGGCCTTCAGGGAAGAATACAATCTTCCTATCAGGGTCATGCATCATTCACAATACTTGCTGGAGCTGATTAAAGCAGGAAAAATTCCGCTGCAGGCTTACCATAAGAAGGTAGCCTACCATGATCCATGCGACCTGGGAAGAGGTAGTCAGGAGTACGATGCACCCAGGGAACTTCTGGCCAAAGTGGCCGACCTGGTTGAAATTCCCCAGGATGGAAAGGACTCGCTATGTTGTGGAGGAAGTCTTGGCATCTATACAGTCTCGCCCCAAAAACGTGATCTTATCACAAAAGATGCGCTTGAGAAGCTAACAGTTTCTAAACCGGAAATACTAGCCACCGCATGCCCTCTCTGCAAAAAAACCTTTGCAAAACATGCTGAACTTGAAGTCCTCGATATCGCTGAAATCGTGTATGATGCAATTCCAGGTTGATTTTTTGTTAACTTTGTAAGTGGGTCTTCAAACACCGGATAATATGACATTTAGCGAATTTCTGGAATATCACCTGGTTGACATCGGCAACTTCTCTCTCACTGTTTCCGAATTGTTTTTAATTTTCATCATCTTCATCGCAACATGGATTCTTCTATTCCTGATTAAACGGGTTGTTGTCAAAACCATGTCGAAAGACAAATATATTGCCGGCCGGCAATACTCCGTCTTCCTCCTGGTAAAATATCTGGTCTGGATCATTGCCATCGTCCTGATCATTGAAACAATCGGGGTAAAAGTCACTTTCCTGATCGCCAGCTCGGCCGCCCTGCTGGTTGGTCTTGGATTGGGTCTGCAGCAGATTTTCCAGGATATCGTTTCAGGTATTTTTATCCTGTTCGAAGGAACCATCAAAGTGGATGACATCCTCGATGTAGGTGGTATTGTGGGAAAAATCAAAGAGATACGTTTACGCACCTCCACCCTTCTAACCCGCGACAGTACGGTGTTGATCATTCCCAATCACAAGTTCGTCAACGAAAATGTGATCAACTGGAGCCACAACCTGGAACCTACCCGGTTTAAGGTGCAGGTTGGCGTCTCTTATTCTTCGGATGAGGTGAAGGTGAGGGATATCCTGTATCAATGCGCCGCCGAACATCCAGAAGTGATCAATGACAAACCACGGATCAAACCGATCGTCCGGATCATTGATTTTGGCGATAGCGCCGTTGTTTTTGAGATCCTCTTCTGGAGCCACGACATGTTCTGGATCGAAAATATCAAGAGTGACATCCGCTTTAAAATCCGTGAGAAATTCCGGAAAGAGGGAATCGTTATTCCTTTCCCGCAACGAGACGTTCATATGAAAGAACAATAACTACTTCCCTTCCAGTTTCTCCTCCAACACCCTGATTCTTGCCTCGGCATCAGATTTCTTCTTCCTTTCCAGTTCGACAACATGCTGGGGTGCAGTACTGACAAATCTTTCGTTGTTCAGTTTTTTATCCACCGATGCAAGGAAACCCCTGGAGTAGGTAAGTTCTTCCTCCAGTTTCTTTAGTTCGGCTTCTTTGTCCATCTGAGAGGAAAGAGGTACGTAGAATTCCGTGGTTCGGACAATAAATGAATAGGTGTCAGGAAGTTTCTCATTTACATAGGTCAACTCATCGATGCCGCAAAGCTTCATCACCACTTCATCAAATGAGGTATCAGCCGTTTCCTCACCGTTCTTCCTGATCGCCAGATGTATTGCCTCCTTCTGAGGAATATTCTTCTCTTTCCTTACCGTGCGGATCGCCGTAACCACCTCTTTTGTGAACTCAAAGGAGTTCAGTAAAACGCGATCCGCGATCCGGGATCCGGGATCCGGGATCTGGCTGATCATGATCGATTCCCCCTCTTTCCGTTGCCGAAGCAATTGCCAGATCTCTTCCGTGATAAACGGCAGAAATGGGTGTATTACCCGCATCAACTCATCGAAGAACGTGACTGTAGCTTCCAGGGTAACAGGGTCGATTGACTTCTGGTAGGCAGGTTTTATCATCTCCAGGTACCAGGCACAGAAGTCATCCCAGAAAAGTTTGTAGATTACCATCAGCGCTTCAGACAACCGGTAATCGTTGAACAAATTCTCAATCTCTGTCAACGAATATTCAAACTGGGCTTTAAACCAGGAGACAGAGATGCCGGAGGACTGAGGTTGAACCAAACTCTTATCTACCTGCCACCCTTTTACCAGCCTGAAAGCATTCCATACCTTATTACAAAAATTCCTTCCCTGTTCAATCAGCCCTTCGTCAAAAAGCAGGTCGTTGCCGGCCGGTGAACATAAAAGCATGCCCATCCGTACCGCATCAGCCCCGTGTTGTTCAATCAGTTTTATCGGTTCGGGGGAGTTCCCAAGTGATTTAGACATTTTTCTGCCCATCTTATCCCGCACAATGCCGGTGAAATAGACATTGTGAAAGGGGATATCTTTCCGGTACTCCTCCCCCGCCATGATCATCCGGGCCACCCAGAAAAAGATGATCTCGGGAGCAGTTACCAGATCATTGGTAGGATAATAATACCTGATGTCGGGATTATCAGGATGCCGGATGCCGTCGAATACCGAGATCGGCCAGAGCCAGCTGGAAAACCAGGTGTCCATTACGTCGGGGTCCTGAACAAGGTCATCGGCCAATGCCGGATGCCGGATGCCGGATGCCAACTTTTCTGCAGCTTCTTCCCTTGTTCTGGCCACAATCACTGTTCCGTCGGGAGTGTACCATGCCGGAATCCTGTGTCCCCACCAGAGCTGCCGGGAGATACACCAATCCTGGAGGTTATCCATCCAGTGGCGGTACATATTCTTGTATTTGGCAGGGTGAAACTTTACTGTATCGTTATCAACCGCTTCCAACGCAGGTTTTGCCAGCTCGTTCATCCGTAAAAACCACTGTACTGAAATACGGGGTTCTATCACTTCGTCAGTTCGCTCTGAATAACCTACTTTGTTCGTGTACTCCTCAATTTTAACAATATGGCCACCTGCCTCCAGATCGGCAATAATTTTTTTCCGCACGACAAAACGGTCTTCCCCAATGTAACGTTGAGCTGCTTCACTCAGTGTGCCATCGGAGTTGAAGGTATCAATGACTTCGAGGTTGTGTTTCAGTCCAAGGTTATAGTCGTTGACATCATGGGCCGGTGTGACCTTCAGGGCACCTGTGCCAAACTCCATCTCAACATACTCATCAAAGATAACCGGCACCGACCTGTTGATCAGGGGAATGAGAACCCTTTTTCCGTTGAGGTGGAAATAGCGTTTATCATCAGGATGGACACAAATGGCAGTATCTCCAAGAATCGTCTCTGGACGCGTGGTGGCAATGGTCAACCACTCGTCTTTAGTGCCTTCTATCCGGTACCTGACATGGTAAAGCTTCGACTGAACCTCTTTGTATATCACCTCCTCGTCGGAAACGGCTGTAAGCGCTTTTGGATCCCAGTTCACCATCCGGGCTCCGCGATAGATCAAACCTTTGTTGTGCAGATCAATAAAAACATCGATGACAGACTCATACCGGGCTTCGTCCATCGTAAAACAGGTTCGTTGCCAGTCGCAGGAGGCCCCCAGTTTCTTAAGTTGTTCAAGGATGATCCCCCCGTGCTTCTCTTTCCATATCCAGGCATGTTCTAAAAACTGGTCCCGGGTGAGCGTTGATTTTTCGACTCCCTCCTCTTTGAGCTTCGCCACCACCTTTGCCTCAGTAGCAATAGAAGCATGATCGGTACCCGGAACCCAACAGGCGTTTTTTCCTGCCATCCGGGCCCGTCTGACCATGATGTCCTGAATCGTATTGTTAAGCATGTGCCCCATATGCAGGACTCCGGTCACATTGGGAGGTGGTATTACAATGCAATAAGGCTCCCGGTCGTCAGGCTCAGAGTGAAAGAATCCCTGCTTCATCCAGTAGTCGTACCATTTTCTCTCAACTAAGACAGGGGAATATCTTGAAGGAATTTCCATCGAGGTCATTGATTAAAGGAAACGGCAAAATTACTAAAAGCAGGTGAGTATGCAAGGTAGTATAATGAGCATGAGGTGATGAAATGAATTCAGAAAAAATCGAAAATCGGGGATCAGTAAAGTTTGCTCCGTTTCACCAGATAGGGTAACAACACCTGCTCAAATCCCTTGTTGATATCGGCCTCCACCAGATCGATATGATACTGTCCACACTTCAGCTTCAGCTCATCCTTGAACCGCTTCACGGCTTCAAGGTACTGCGGCTTTACTTCTGCCGGGAACAGCTTTACTTGTTGGCCCGTCTCCATATCTATGAACCGGTAAGGCCTGTTTTCAAAAGAGAAGTCCATCTCCTTCGATTTATCGGTCACGTGAAACAACACCACTTCATGCCTGTTATGCTTCAGGTGCTGAAGTGCTGCAAAAAGTTCATCCGGTTTACTGGTATTCTCGAACATATCGCTGAAGATGATAACCAGCGACCGTTTGTGAATTCGTTCTGCCAACTCATGAAGTGTGTCGGCTACAGCTGTCTTCTTTCGGGTATCAATTGAGATGGGATGGATCAGTTTTTCGAGTTCTGAAAAGAGATATTTATGATGGACATTGCTTGACTTAGCCTGGGTATGGCGTTCGATCTGATCGGAGAATACACTCACTCCGGCAGCATCCCGCTGTTTCCGGAACAGGTGGATGAGGGCAGCACTGACATAGACCGAAAAGGTGATCTTGTTTGGATGGTCTATATCGGGTTTGTCAAGAACGGGGTAGTACATCGATGAGGAGTTGTCGATCAGGATATGGCAACGCAGGTTGGTCTCCTCCTCATAACGCTTCACATAGAGCCTGTCGGTGCGGCCAAAAAGTTTCCAGTCGATATTTCGGATCGACTCTCCTGAATTGTACAGCCGGTGTTCGGCAAACTCAACAGAGAAGCCGTGAAAGGGGCTCTTATGCAATCCCGTGATAAAACCCTCCACTACCTGACGGGCAATGAACTCCAGGGAGCTGAATTGCTCCAGTCGGGAGGTGTCGATGGGAGGGGGCAAAAACTATAAATGCTTTTCAATAATCCCCTTAAACGTCGCTTTGGGTACAGCGCCAACCTGCTTGTCGATAACCTCTCCATTTTTGAAAAAGAGGACGGTAGGGATATTCCGGACACGATAAGCTGCAGTTGTCGCAGGATTTTCGTCAACATTCAATTCCCCGGCAACAATGCGGCCGTCATATTCTTCTGCAAGTTCATGGATGATCGGTCCCACCATCCGGCAAGGGCCACACCATTCGGCAGTCAGGTCTACTACAGCTAGTTTGTCGGCTTTGATGACTTTTTCATCAAAATTGGCATCGGTGAAAGATTCAAACATAAATGATTAAATTAAGAATTACGAAATAAATTTCTGTTACAAAGATAGGTTTATTCCTGAGATACACGCATGTCAAACTCATCAGAATCGGCCATCTGGTCCATCATATTTCTTGGATTGACTTTAAACTTCCGGGAGGGAAGATCGACTGTAAGTTCATCCTCCTGATCGCATACGCGAATCCTGAGGTTGCATTTTCCCTTGTTTTTTTTAGCCAGGGTATATGTCTTTTCAATCAGCTCTTCGTCTAGGTCGCTGAGTTTTAATGTAACAAAGAGATTCTTAGCATATTTTTCCATGATCTCGTTCAACAAAGTCATGCTCGTCACCTTCACCCTCATCTGGTCAGGAGAATCATAACGGGCTTCCACCCGAGCTTTGATATGGATATAAGTACCCTCATCCAGCAGGTGTTTCCATTTCAGGTAGTCTTCTGAATAGAGAAAAAGATTCATGGAATCGAGGTAATCTTCGAGGGTAAAGGAGCCGTAAGGTTTTCCGTTCTTCCCGGTTTTGTGTGCAGATGCGATTATAATCCCGGCAAATGACACATCTTTGTTCCGGAATTCTTTCATGTCAGCTTTCAGCTTCTCCAGCGTAACCGTGCAGAAACCCTGCATCTCCACTTTGAAATCATCCAGGGGGTGTCCAGTCATATAAAACCCGGCAATCTCCTTCTCATTCTTTAGCTGTTCAATCCTGGACCAAGGCAGGCATTCGGGAAGCTGCAGTTCGGTCATTTCAATCTCCTCATCCTCCCCGAACAACGACACCTGGGAAGAGTTCTTGCGGGCAGTGTAATCGGTGGCATGACGGATGATCTTCTCCAGGAAGGTACTCTCTTCTCCCGTTTCCTGGAAGAAATACTGTGCCCGGTGCGTGTTCTCAAAATCGTCGAAAGCTCCTGCTTTGGCAAGTGCTTCAAGACAACGCTTATTCACCGTATGTGCGTTAACCCGTGTGGTGAGGTCGAAGATGCTGGTAAATGGACCATTCTTTGTGCGTTCTTCTACAATGCTTTGCACGGCCGACTCCCCGACGTTTTTGATGCCTGCCATGCCAAACCGGATCTCCCCTTTCTTATTGACAGTGAACTTCAACTCACTCTCATTCACATTGGGCCCAAGCACAGAAAGGTGCATCCGTTTGGACTCTTCAATAAAGAGCGTGATCTCTTTCAGATCGGTCAGATTCCTGCTCAGTACTGCAGCCATAAACTCGGCCGGGTAGTGAGCCTTCAGATAGGCCATGCGATAGGCTACATAGGCGTAACAGGTGCTGTGCGATTTATTGAAAGCATAGTTAGCAAACGCTTCCCAGTCTTTCCAAATCTTAATGACGATCTTTTCATCATGCCCGTTTTGTTTGCACCCTTCAATGAATTTAGGCTTTAGTTCGTTCATCATTGCCTCGATCTTCTTCCCCATCGCTTTCCGCAACGAGTCAGCCTCCCCTTTGGTAAATCCTGCCAACAATTGGCTCAGGAGCATTACCTGTTCCTGGTAAACGGTGATCCCATATGTATCTTTCAAGTACTTCTCCATCTCCGGAATGTCGTAGGAGATCTTTTCCCGCCCATGTTTCCTGTTGATGAAGCTTGGAATGTACTCCATTGGCCCCGGCCTGTAAAGGGCATTCATAGCAATCAGGTCTTCAATCTTATTCGGTTTCAGCTCCCGGAGGTACTTTTTCATGCCGTCCGACTCAAACTGAAAGATTCCGGTGGTTCGCCTCTGGCTGAAAAGTTTGTAGGTTAGTTCGTCATCCAACGGGATGGTTTCAATATCGATCGTGACGCCCTTGGAATTTTTCACATTTTTTACCGCATCGCTTATGATCGCCAGGGTTTTAAGCCCCAGGAAATCCATCTTGAGCATCCCCACCTTCTCAATATGATCCCCATCATACTGTGTGACCAGCAACTCAGAATCTTTGGATTTAGTGATTGGAATATGTTCGATCAGGCTGTTTTTCCCGATGATGATGCCACAGGCATGCAATCCCGTTTGCCGGATTGATCCCTCCAGTGTCTCAGCGTACCGAAGCGTTTCTGAAATCAACTTATTGGACGACATCCTCAGAGCTTTCAGTTCCGGAACCTCTTCGTAAGCCTGTTTCAGTGTGATTCCTGGCCGGTTAGGGATCAGCTTGGTGATGCGGTTGACCTCATCCAGCGGCATCTCATGTACCCTGGCAACATCGCGGATCGCCCCTTTTGCAGCCATCGTTCCGAACGTGATGATTTGTGCTACCTTATCCAGGCCATACTTCTCAACCACCCATTTGAGCACTTTCTCCCGTCCGTCTTCATCGAAATCGATATCGATATCAGGCATTGAGATCCTGTCGGGATTGAGGAACCGCTCAAACAGCAGATTATACAGCAAAGGATCAACGTCAGTGATCCGGATGGAGTAAGCCACAACCGAACCAGCAGCCGATCCCCTTCCCGGGCCGACAGAGACACCCATCTCCCTGGCGGCATCGAGGATATCTTCAATAATTAAGAAATAACCTGGATAACCCATCTTCCTGATAGTCTCCAGCTCAAAATCAATTCGTTCCCGGATCTCGTCCGTGATCTCCTTATAGCGTCTGGCAGCTCCCTCATAAGTGCGGTGCCTAAGGTAAGCGTCGGCATCCTCAAAACCGTCGGGTATGCTGAAATCGGGCATCACCGGATCGCGGTTCAGGGAAAACTTCTCAATCTTCTCAATGATCTCCTTTGTATTGTCCAGTGCTTCGAGGTTGTCGGCGAAGAGAGTGTTCATTTGCTCCTGCGATTTGAACCACTCCTGTCCGGTGTATCGCAGCCGGTTCGTGTCCGTCATTACCTTTCCGGTATTGATGCAAAGCAAGCGGTCATGGGCCTCTGCATCCTCTTCATTCAGGAAATGAACATCGTTGGTCGCAATCACTTTGACCCCGGTCTTAGCGGATAGTTCAACCAGAGCCTTGTTAACCAGTGACTGCCGCTGAAACACGGTGGCATCGCGAGTCGGATCGGTCGTTTGATGCCGCATCAGTTCCAGGTAAAAATCTTCTCCGAAGATCTCTTTATACTCGAGAACAATCCGTTCTGCCTGCTCCAGGTCACCTGTCTGAATAGCACGTGGGATTTGCCCGGCAAGGCATGCAGAAGAGGCGATCAGGCCTTCGTGATAGGTTTTAAGTAACTCTTTGTCAACCCTGGGCTTATAATAGTGACCCTGAGTCCAGGCCAGGGAAATTAGGGTCACCAGGTTGGCATAGCCCACTCTGTTCTTGACAAGCAAGATCAGATGGTCTCCCTTTCGGTCGATTGGATCTGATTTATCCCCGATACTCCTACGGGCTACATAGGTCTCACAACCGATGATCGGGGTGAAATCGGGATAGGGCTTGCAGGCCTCTGTAAACACCTTTACTCCAAAGAGATTTCCATGGTCGGTAATCGCCACACCCCGCATCCCATCATCAACGGCTTTCTTTACCAACCTCTCAATATGACAGGCTCCATCCAGGATGGAATATTGCGAATGAACGTGCAAATGAACGAAATCTCTCATGGGCGTAAAAGTACTTAAAATCCCCCCGGCAGCGGGGCAATGTTGATAAAAATGTACTACCTTTGTTAAAAACTCAAGCCATGATCGATAGCAGTCATTTTCACCCTATGACAGTCCACTTCCCGATCGCCTTGATAATGATCGGGTTTATCATCGACCTCGTCAGTGTATTCAATAAAAAAGAGCCCTGTTTGTCAAAAATGGGCTATTACCTTGAAATTTTCGGCATGATTGCAGCTATCGTTGCTTTCGGCACCGGGTACTACTTCACAAGTATGTTATCGGGGGAGGCCGGAATGGCCAGGAGCGAGCATAAGCTATTTGCCACTTTCACTCTCGTATTTATCATTCTGGCTACAACCTTCCGTGTACTGATTGTCTATCTGAAGAAAGAAGATAGCTACCTGAAATGGATTGCATTAAGCCTCTACCTGTGTGCCTTTATCTTTGTTGGATATGCAGGTTATCTCGGCGGCATCCTGGTACAGGACTATTTGATAGGACTGTAAGACAATGAGCAGGAATGACGAATGACATGAATTTCTAATTTTCAATTTCCAACCCTATGAAACATCACTGTTCTCTCATCCTGTCCCTGTCCCTGTCCCTGATCCTTTGCATGTCAGGTTTCACCCAGGATAAAACCGCTGCAAACCTCACCGAAGCCTATCGTTTTGAGTCCGGTAACAACGTCCTTTTTGCAGCCTATGCCGTTGATGCTGATAAAGAAGGGTATCCAAAGGTCGCTGCCTTCTTCAGGGCCATATCAAAAACAGCTTCCATCCATGCTGATAATTTTGAAAAAGTTCTCTCCCGGATGGGAGTCACGGTCACTCCATCGACACCCGCAATCATCGTGAAACCATCTCAGATGAATATCGAAGATGCCATGAAAGAGGTCAGAATCGAAGCGGGAATCAAATACGCAGAATATCTTGATCAGGCGAAAACCGATGGTGAAAACAATGCAGTAAAAGCGCTTCGTTGGGCTAAAGAGACTGAGCAAAAAAGCTTACAACTTTTCGTCAATATAGCTGATGCCCTTTCTAAGGAGAATACCAACTCTCTCCCTGCATTTTATTTGGTTTGCCCAAAATGCGGAAATCTTTACGATATCGCAAATCCCGAAAAGGAGTGCAGCTTCTGCTTTACCGAAAGGGGAAAGTTCATTAAAGTGCAGTGATACACAAATTTGTTTCTTTTAAATTAAAGTGCTATTTTTGCACCCCAATTTCATAAACCTATTTACAATTCATTAAAGTAACATGCCAGCAAAGATTAGATTACAGAGAAGAGGTAAAAAGGGACAACCTTTTTATCACATTGTGATTGCGGATGGTCGTGCACCACGTGACGGGAGATTCATTGAAAAAATTGGCTTTTACAATCCACTGACCAAGCCGGCAGAGGTTGAGATCAATTTTGAGAGTGCCCTTAACTGGTTGCAAAAGGGAGCACAACCCACTGATACAGTCAAAGCCATCCTCGCCTATAAAGGCGTTATGTACAAAAACCACCTTCTGAAGGGAGTTCAAAAAGGAGCATTTACCGCCGAAGAGGCCGAAGAGAGATTCCAAAACTGGATTTCTGAGAAGGAAACCCGGATCAGATCCAAAAAGAGTGAGCATGAGTTGAGTATCAAAGAGGCTAGCAAAACAGCCCTCGACCATGAGAAGATGGTAAACGAAACCAAAGCACAGGCCCTTGCTAAGAAATATGCCAAGGAACAGAAAGCGGCTGAAGCTGAAGCCGTTGTTGAAGAAACTCCCGCTGAAGAAGGAGCGGCTGAAGTAACCGAAACCGTTTCGGAACCAGTTGTTGCTGAGACGAAAGGTGTGGAAGTAATCGCAGAAGAGCCTGCTGCTGAAGTGACTGCTGCCAAGGAGGTGACCCCCTCTGCTGAAGCTTTGGTGGTTGAAAAGGAAGAGGAATCAATTCCGGAAGAACCGAAGAAAGAGGAACCTATAGCGTAACTCTTGAACGTTGGAACGATGCACCCGGATGAATTCTATTACCTTGGGAAGATTATGAAAAGGCATGGCAATCAAGGCCACTTGGTTGCACTTCTCGAAGTAGATAACTCCGGCGACTACAAAGATCTGGAATCCGTTTATGTGGATATTGCACATGAACGGATTCCTTTTTTCATCGAATCGGTGGAAATTCTGGAAAAGAAGAAGTTGATCCTGCGATTTCAGGATGTTCTTACTGCCGATCATGCCGATGCATTTACAGGGCTGGAGCTCTACCTCCCACTCGTCTCTCTTCCGGAGCTTGACGGAAACCGGTTCTATTTCCACGAAGTAAAAGGATTCCGTGTCATTGACGAAACTTCTGGTGAATTGGGTATCATTGAAGATATCCTCGATCTGCCCCAGCAGGCACTGTTTCAGATCCGGCACCAGGGGAAAGAGATCCTCATTCCGATAGTTGATGAGGTGATCTGTAAGGTTGACAGGGCAACCCGAACTATTCATATCCGTGCACCAGAAGGATTAATTGACCTTTATATTGAATAGAAAGATGTCGTTCCAGTTTCAACAATTTATTGTAGATGATTCTAACAGTACGATGCCGGTTAGCACCGACTCAATGCTTCTCGGGGCTCTCACCGATCCCGGCACGGCATCAAGCATCCTGGATATCGGAACAGGGTGCGGGGTCCTGGCACTGATGATGGCACAAAAGTCAAAAGCCATGATCGATGCTATTGAGATAGACAAAGATTCGGCGCAGGAAGCCTCCGAAAACTTTCAAAAAAGCCCATGGAATACACGACTAGGCTCCTTTGGAATTTCACTGCAACTCTTTGAATTCCTGACAGACCACCGGTACGACCTGATCATCTCAAACCCTCCGTTTTTCAGGGACTCACTGAAGTCGGCCAACCACAAAAAGAACATGGCCAGGCACGATCTCACACTCACATTCAAAGAGCTAATTAAGGATGTCACTACGTTGCTTAAGAAGGATGGACGATTCGCTTACATCATCCCTGCCGATCAATGGCCAGAAACCTGCAAAATAGCTGAGAGACACCTTCTTTATCCGAAAAAAATCGTACAGATTTACCCCTATCCAGGAGCCCTGGCTTCGCGTGTTATCACTGAACTTTCAATGGATTTGACTTGTGAAATTCAGGAGTCCGAACTTACCATTCTCAATGAAGAGAGGAAATTCTCCCCGGAGTACCTGGCTGTAACCAAAGATTTTCACTATTTTTAACAGGAAAAACTTAACAGCTTGAAAATATGCATGATTTAACCCTTCATGTCATAACCGTTTTCAAGGGCTTCTTTGCCATTATGAACCCCTTCGCGAACCTGCCAATATTCCTGAGCCTGGCAGATGGAATGGCCCCAAAGTTGCAGCGCCAGATCGCATTCAAAGCCACGCTGACAGCTTTTATCATTGTGACGGTCTTCAGTGTATTCGGACATTTTATTTTCAAACTATTCGGAATCACCCTGCCTGCATTTGAGATTGCCGGGGGAATCATCGTATTCTTTATTGGATATCAACTGCTCAATGCACAAGAGAACACCATCCATCGTGATCCAACAACCTCTCCACAGCAGATCCATAAGCACGCCAACAATTTGGCTTATTCTCCCCTTGGCATTCCTCTCCTGGCTGGGCCAGGGACTATCTCGGCAGCGATGAACTTCATCGGAGCCGTAATGCTTTTCCCGTAAACGCTTCTCTATGAAACCCGGACTTTTCATTCATCTGATATTCTTTTTCCTAATCATGCTTCTTGTATCGTGCAACCGTGTACAAACAGACTATTATCCAAACGGGAATATCCGCTCTGAAATCACAATGAAAAGAGGACATTATCATGGCCGTGCGACCTTCCATTACGATGATGGCACAATTCTGATGGAGTGCACATATGTGAATGACAGTTTGGACGGATTGATGACACGTTACTATGAAACCGGGACAAGAAAAGAGATGATGTTCTATAAGAGGAACAGACCCGACAGTATTTACAGGTTATGGAATCCCCAGGAGAAGTTGCTGGTTGAGTGTTTTTATCGCGATAGTTTGCTGAACGGAAGTTACCGGGAATTTTACAACAATGGTCAGATAAAAAGCAGTGGGCAATACAATCACGGACAAATGGAAGGGCAGTGGCTCTTTTACGATCAAAATGGTTATATCTTCAAGAAGGAAAATTACGAAGGAAAATCGTACTAAAATTAGAAAAAAATATTGCTAATAGACAGAAACCATGTAATTTTGCATTCGAATTGTTAATTAATTCACAATTATTTTGAGTGCCATTAAACAATTACCAAAATCAACAAAAAATGAATATTGAAAAGATCATGCACGACCTCGAAAAAAAGAATCCGGGGGAAGTTGAGTATCTGCAAGCAGTCAGAGAGGTTCTGGAATCCATCGAGGATATCTACAATGAGAACCCGCAGTTTGAAACAGGAAACATCATCGATCGGATCGTTGAACCCGACCGGATCTTTACATTCAAGATCAGCTGGGTTGACGATAGCGGAAAGGTACAGGTAAATCGCGCTTTCCGAATCCAGTTCAATAACGCAATCGGACCCTATAAAGGGGGATTAAGATTTCACCCCAGTGTAAACCTGAGTATCCTGAAATTTCTCGGATTCGAACAGATCTTTAAAAACAGCCTGACCACACTGCCCATGGGTGGTGCAAAAGGGGGTTCAGATTTTGATCCAAAAGGAAAATCGAACGGTGAGATTATGCGCTTCTGCCAGGGATTCATGATGGAGTTATGGAAAGTCATTGGGCCGGAAACTGATATCCCTGCAGGTGATATCGGTGTTGGCGGCAGAGAGATCGGGTTTCTTTACGGTATGTACAAAAAACTGGCCCGCGAGAATTCAGGCGTTCTTACAGGTAAAGGACTGAACTGGGGTGGTAGTCTTATCCGTCCGGAAGCCACCGGTTTCGGAACCGTATATTTTGCAGACGAGATGCTCAAAACAAAAGGGGAATCCTTTAAAGGAAAAATCGTAGCACTCTCAGGGTTTGGCAACGTCGCCTGGGGTGCCGCTATGAAGGCAACCGAACTGGGAGCTAAAGTGGTTACAATCTCCGGCCCCGACGGGTATGTTTATGACTCAGATGGCATCTCAGGTGAAAAGATTGACTACTTGCTGGAGCTTAGAGCATCCAACCAGGATATCGTAAAACCCTATACTTATGAATTCCCCTCTGCACAGTTCTATCAGGGAAAACATCCCTGGGAGGTGAAATGCGATATTGCCCTGCCTTGTGCCACGCAAAATGAACTTAACAAAGAGGATGCTCAACACCTGATCAACAATGGTATATTGTGCGTTGCTGAGGGAGCCAATATGCCCAGCACACCTGAAGCCGTTGAGCTATTCCTTGAAAACAAAATCCTGTTTGCTCCGGGGAAAGCAGTCAATGCCGGTGGTGTAGCAACATCCGGTCTCGAAATGTCGCAAAACTCGATGAAACTCAGTTGGCCTTTATCCGAAGTTGATGATCGCCTGCATCATATCATGACCAGCATTCACGAACAATGCGTGAAGTATGGAACCGACAGTGAAGGCTATATCAACTATGTTAAAGGCGCAAATGTAGCCGGGTTCCTTAAAGTTGCCAACGCAATGCTCGACCAGGGGATTGTCTGATGTCATTTGTCTCTCCATTATTTCTCTATGGCCTCTTTGCACTGGCGATCCCTATTCTTATTCACCTGATCAATTTCAGGCGTTACAGGAAAGTCTGGTTCACCAATGTCAGGTTTCTGGCCGAGATCAAACAGGAGAGACAGAGACAGTCCCATCTTAAACAGTGGATTCTTCTGGCAATCAGATTACTCATCGTTGCCTTCCTGGTTTTTGCTTTTGCCCAGCCTTACCTGCCATCCACCCTGAATTCCGACAAAAAACAACACCAACAGGGGGTAAGCATCTTCATTGACAATTCGTTCAGCATGGATGCAGTTGGGAGTGAAGGTAAGCTTATTGAGACAGCTAAAGCAAAGGCCAGGGAGATTGTTTCGGCTTACAAGCCATCAGACCGTTTCCAGCTTCTCACAAACGATTTTGAAGCAGCCCACCAGCATATTGTTTCACGTGATGAGTTTCTGAAATTGGTGGAAGATGTCCACATCTCGCCAGCATCCAGAAGGATATCAGAGGTGGTGTCAAGACAGGAGGATCTTCTGTCCACATCCCCTGATCTTGCCCGGAACATCTTCCTCATCTCCGATTTTCAGGAGGTAACAAGTGACTTTGACAACCTTGATCCTGATACAGCAACCGCTTATTTCATCTTGCCACTTGCAGCTAATCATATTGGGAATTTATATATTGACACTGCATTCTTTGAATCAGCTGTCCAACAACCAGACGAACTCTCACACCTGATTGTACGAATCAAGAACACCGGTTCCGACAGGATGGAAAAGATCCCGGTGAAACTGGTAATCAACAATAGACAAAAGGCACTGGCCAGTGCCGGGATCGATCCCGGATCGGAGATAGAATTGATCCTCCCCTTTACAAATGAACCAGGGGGAATTCAGTCGGGATATATCGAACTTCCCGATTATCCAATCGTTTTTGACGACAAGTGTTTTATCAGTTATCCGCTTGTTACTACTGTCCCGGTCCTTTGCATCAACCAGTCAAATGAGAATCCCTATCTGAACGCACTCTTTGGGAGTGATTCTGCCTTCCGGTTTGTCAATGCAGAAGTCAACCGGCTCAACTACTCCTCATTCGGTTCTTTCTCTCTAATCATCCTGAATGCACTGAATCAGATCTCCTCTGGCCTGGCACAAGAGCTTACCCGCTTTGCACTCAACGGAGGTACGCTACTTACTATCCTGCCTGCAGAGGTCGACCAGGCCGATTACAGGAGCTTTTTCAAAGCGCTCGACATCCCGGAAGCAGGAAAAGTAGATACCAGCCGGCTCAGGGTGTCTCAAATCAGTATGGAAAGCCAGTTATATAATGATGTGTTTGAACCTGATGCATTGGGTCGGATAGAATTGCCTGACAATGCTGACCTTCCGGGTGTGAACCTTCACTACCCGATTAAGGTAACAACTGAGTCAAGCATGGAACCGTTGCTGATCCTACAGAATAGTGACGCGTTACTGGCGAGGGTCCCCTATGGAAAAGGAGAGGTATATTTGCTGACTTCACCATTAGATCTCCACTATTCAAGCCTCCCCGCACACCTTCTCTTCGTTCCTACATTCTATAAAATTGCCTTACTGAGCCAGCCAAGAAGCGACCTCTATTATTATACAGCATCAAACAATTCCATTGAAGTTCCAACTGATACGCTGTCGGACGAGATCGTATTCAGGATTACCAGAGATGATTCCGGGTTTGAGATCATTCCCGAACTTAGATTCGTTGATGGACGAATGCTGCTGTACCCTCACGATCAGATCCGGGAAGCCGGCTTATATACGATCTGTCTCGGGGAGAAGCCTTTATCCGGTCTGGCATTTAATTTCCCCCGAAACGAATCTAACCTTACCTATATGGACCCGGAAGCCATCCGGGAGATCCTGGAGCGAAAAGAGATACGCTCGCTTATCCTGCTCCGGGCCAACCAGCCTTCTATGGCAAAAGAGATCAGAGAAGCTGAACGCGGAAAACCGCTCTGGAAGCTTTTCCTCCTGTTAGCCCTTCTGTTTCTTGCTGCAGAAATTGCCATTATCAGGTTGTTCCCGAAACAATAGTGTCAAAAAAACGTACACTAGTGTCAAAATATTTGACACCATTACGATAGATTTTTTTCGAAAATCTATGTATATGTTTAATATTCAATTATTTGTATTTTTGGCACGTTATTTGCATTAAAGAAAATCAAAGGGAAGTAAATAAAAAATAAAAACATAAAATTTAATACTATGAAAACTTTAAGCATCATCAACCTCCACAAAGCTGAAATCAAGAAGAACCAACTGGCAAAAATCAAAGGTGGTATTGATGTTCGTTGTTTCTGCACGATTTCCAATCCATTCCTCTCCACCAAGCAGCAGGGGGGCACTGTCAAACTCTGTAACTGTGAGAATACAACTGCAAGCGAGTCTGGCGTTTATAACTCAGTTGAAAAATAAGTGGTGAAAAATGTTACCTTTGCCTGTACCTGATAGGGTACGTGTGTAACATTATGTCCAAAGGCTGATGAAAAATGCGGTCTTCTTCACATCCGGCAAAGGCAACCGTTATCTATACAGTCCGTATAGAAACCAGTTTCTGCTTTGCCATCCGTTAATCACGTATCTCTTTTCGTTAGAAAAAAAAGGTGCAAACCTCTCCCGCTGGTTTTCTGCAGTTCAAAAAAATGGCTCCGTCACCATTGATGGGGTCGGATCATTCTCATCAAACGAAGCTGAATACCAACTGAAAAAATACAGATTCTTGAAACGAAACATGTATTTTAAACCGGCAAAACCAATCAATATTGAAGGGAGGCTAAAGGTATCTGATGTAAAGAAAAACATTGCAAGTGTTAAGCAAATCATATTTGAAGTGACCGAAGATTGCAATCTCAACTGCACCTATTGCACTTACAGTAAATACTACATCAACAAGGAGAGGCACGATAGCTATTTATCTTTTGAACTGGTAAGGCATAGCCTTACCGACTTAATCTCCCGACGCGCACATTCACCTGATAACCATCTCATCATTAGCTTCTATGGAGGCGAACCGTTAAAAAATTTCGCTTTCATTAAAGCCGTCGTTGAGTTTACGAGCAGCTACCCAAAGGATCAGATCTCCTTTACTTACTCCCTTTCCAGTAATGGCCTCTTATTAAAAAAACACATCGGGTTTCTGGTAGAACATTCGTTCGATCTATCCATAAGCCTTGATGGTGATGAAGTTGCCAACTCCTTCCGGGTGATGAAAAACAACAAACCAGCGTTTGACATCATAACGAAAAACCTCCATTACGTCCGGACCACCTACCCCGAATATTTCGAGAAAAGCATCAGCTTCCTGACTGTTCTCCATAGCAGGAACTCGTTCAAATCGGTTTACGAATTCTTTCAGGAGCATTATGACAAGGTTCCCCAAATGTCGGATGTCAATCCTATCAACCTCAACCCATTACACGAACGGGAATTTAGGGAGAACCTGCAATCCAGACCGGTAGCACCACAGGAAGAGAAAGATACCATCATGCAGATGGAAGAAAAGCATCCCAAGGTTAGGGAGATGGCAAGACTCTCAGAGTATTACTCAGGTTTTGTCTTTAAAAACTACCTGGAGATGATCTCTCCAAAACGCGGGAAGGCCTCGTCAAAGAAATTCATTCCCACTGCTACCTGCACTCCTTTTTCGATCCGGGCCTATTTTTCGGCCGACGGCACTATTCTCCCCTGTGAGCATATCAGCCCGTTCCACGGGATCGGTTCCTTCTCCGGCAACCATTTATCATTAGATCCCGTTGGCATTGCTAAACTCTACAATAGCCATTACGATAAAATATCCAGGTTCTGCAGCAAATGTTATTTCATTGATAATTGCCAGGAGTGCCTCTTTAATGCCGGTGTTGAGAAAGATCAACCATCATGCTACTATTATACCAGGGAATCCGGGTTTGCGGAGTATCTGAAGAAGCATTACACCCACATCGAAGCCGACTATAATTTCTTCCGGAAAACCGCCCAAACGACATTCTATGAAGGATAATCCTCCCTGGCTTTTTCTTGAGTCCTATGTGCACCTTTTGCGCCGGGAGGAAAGCCTTCTTCTTTACAATACACTCAATAAAACCGTCCTGGAGATTTTTATTTCACACGAATTAGCCAAACTTGCCGACGCACTGCTCAACCCAGACAACGGATATGTCGTTCGCTTATCACCTAGCCAGTTTCAGAGCACTGAAATCCAGGAATTTATTATCAAGCTTAGGCAACACTTCATGGGCGATCTCCTTGATCCCGCATGGTCGCAAGGGAAACCGGTAAACATTTTTCCTGAACCCTTCGTAAAATTTGGTCTCAACCGGGCTCCCCGGCAGCAATCCCCGATGAAACCCGAAGTGGACCTCCGAAATTATCTGCAGGAGATTACCCTATTTATAAATGCGGGAGGTGTTGAGACAGAAAATCAGTTCAGAACAGCTTACCTTCAATTTTCTTATCCTGTCTGTGTTGCGGAAAAAGAGAAAGAGATGGACTTTCACCTCTTTCGTGCAATCATTGATGATGTTAACAACTATACTCCAGCTTTGATCCACATTTCAGGAAAGAACCTGATAACTTATTCGCATCTTGAAGATGTAATCGGTGTATTGGCAACCAGTCCGTTCCATAAGAAATACCATCTCAGGATCGAGGGTTGGGAGGAGCACCTCATCCCATCCATTCTGGTTCAAAAACAGACAACCCTCTCGCTATATATTACGTTCCCTGCACATCCCGGTACCATCGCCGGTTATTTGCAGAGTCTTCCTGATCCGAAACTCCTTAAGAAGATTGAATTCAACTTCATTGTCAGTGATCAGGAAGAGCTTCAGATGGCGCTTGAGATCATCAGGACTCTCAATCTCACCAACGTTTTTTTCAAACCGTTCTATACCGGAGAAAACCTGGATTTCTTTAGGGAAAATGTCTTTGTTTCAAGGGAGGAGATCCTGGCCTCGCAACCCGACCAGCAGCAGGTGTTCTCCAGAATCTCAATTAATGAGAATGATTTTGGAAAACTCTGGGTACTGCCCGGAGGGGAAGTTTACGCAAATTTGAATGATCCATTGATTGGGGAGGCAACAAGGGACTCACTCGTTCAGCTTGTCTCCCATGAACTGAAGAACGGAAAAAGCTGGCGAAGGATCCGTAACGATGTCTCCCCTTGTAAAAAATGTCTCTATCAATTCCTCTGTCCGCCCATCAGTTCCTACGAAATCTTTCTGGAACGGTTCAATTTCTGTGATGTCTATCTAAACGGAGAAGCGTTATGAACTGGAACTCAATGGTTACATCTTACCGGTTCATGCTGAAGAGTAAAATCTTCACCGCGATCAACCTGGTCGGGCTAACTGCTGGGTTGACGGTCTCCTTTTTCCTGCTGATATACATCATAAACGAGTTAAGCTACAACTCCTTTCATGATAAAAGTGACCGGATATACCGGATACTGACACATGCCGAGGGGACCACCATGTCCTACTCCCCCTCCCTGCTTTCAGTTAGGCTTCAGGAACAGTCAAAGGGCATCCTCCAGTCGGGAAGGATTGTCTCCCTTAGGTTTATGAGCGGTCCAATATCTGTCCTCAATGGCCAGGAGTACCACGAAGAACCTGGATTCTTCTGTGCCGATCCATCGATTCTTGATATTCTGAGTTTCCGGATAGTCAGTGGAGAAGGAAGATCCGGATTAGAAATAGCAGGATCTATCCTCCTTTCACAACCAGCTGCATTGGCCTATTTTGGTCAGGCCAATCCCATCGGCCAGAAGCTGGAGATCAAATCAGGCGGCATTCCAGCAACCCTGACTGTTGCGGGAGTTTTTGAGAAGTTACCCTGGAACTCTACCATTGGTGTTGATTTCCTGGCCGGAATGGATCTCTTTACGTTTCTGCTCAATCAGAACGACATTGACATTGCTTCAGAAGCAGAAAGTTATAATGATTATTATACTGAGAGCTATATCCTCGTTGACAATCGAGGGAGAATCACCGAAATGACGAATCTGCTTCCAACGCTCCTCGATACCCTGGGGATGACTGAGGATGAGGTTTACTTCACATTCCAGGACATTCGTGATATCCATCTCAATTCAGGAGAAATTATCAACGATTTTCACCAGAAAGGGAATCGGTCGGCACTCTTCTATTATGGCTCACTAGCCTTCGCTGTTTTATTGCTCGCCGGAATTAACTATTCCATCCTCAGTACTGCACGCTCGGCGCTGCGGTTTAAAGAGATCGGCGTCAGGAAGGTTCTTGGTGCTACAAAACGGGAACTTCGAAACCAGATCCTCACCGAGTCCATGTTCCTGACCTTTCTTGCCTTACCCCTCTCCTTCCTTGTCCTGGGGTTTATGGAGCCATTTGTTGGCAAATTATATGGATATGAAATCCAGCTATACACATGGAATATGCTGATTTACATTCCCCTCTTCGCTGCTATCACCCTGTTCATCGGTATGATCTCCGGAGGGTATCTTGCCTTCTATCTTTCGGCCCTGAATCCTTTAAAAGCTCTTAAAAACCAGGTGTTTACGCGGCAACGATTCAGCCTGAGCAAGCTATTTATCGTATTCCAGCTCATCATTACACTTTTCCTTCTGAGTTGTATGCTCGTCATCTTTGCTCAACTCGATTATTGCATGAATACAAACAATGGCATCCAGCAGGACAACTTATTGATCGTATCGTTCAATCCAGGGGAATTTAACGCTTATCCGGAACTGCGTGACCGGATTAGGGATGATAAGGGAGTGGTTGCTGTCTCCGGAAGCTCGATTATACCTCCAACCAATGCCAGTTCTTCAATCTCATATACAGTGACATACGCTGATTCATTACCTGTAACCTATACTCTGGAAAACTATTTTGTAGACAGGGACTTCTTCACCACCCTTGGAATTGGGATCATATCCGGTGAAGATATAAAACCTGCTGACATCACTCAATCCAGGACCCCAATCATTCTCAATCAGGAGGCTGAAGCAATGATCGGTCTCAAAAAGCCTGTTGGGTCAACCCTCGGAAAAAGCATCGTTACAGGTATCGTCAGGGATTTTACTATCCACTCATTTTATTCAAAGATAACTCCAGCCGTATTCACCTACAATCCGATGGAATGCAGCTACTTATTGATCAGATGCCAGCCGGGGGCTATGAATGCTGTCCGTCAGAGGGTGAAATCGGAATGGAAGGCGCTTGCTCCCGGGCTCCCCTTTGCCTGTGCCACATTCGACGATGAGCTGAGCCTGATGTACTCCAAAGAGCAGAAATTTGGCCAAGTAGTGGCCTCTTTCTCTTTCCTGGCCTTCATTATCACCGGGATGGGATTATTTGGCCTTGCCCTCCTGATGATCGAACGCAAGCTGAAAGAAATAGCTATCAGAAAGATCTTCGGCGCCTCTAACAACGATATCCTCTTCCGGATGCAGAAGGAGTTCTTACTTTATATCCTTCTGGCTTCCATGATAGCCATCCCGGCAACGTTGTATATCATGAATGTCTGGTTGTCATCGTTCTATTATAAAGTCCCTGTGCACTGGTACCTTTTTGTCATCACTGTTCTCTCTGTCACTATTTTTGTGTCTTCGATCATCATGATCAGAACCTGGATTGTGCTTCGTAAAAACCTGATCAATGTGCTGAAAAATGAGTAGGTTCCCATTCTCACGGCAACTTGACACCATGGATTGCGGGCCGGCCTGCCTCCAGATGGTAGCTGGTTTTTACGGCAAGAATTACTCGCTATCCACACTCCGTGATCTTTGCCATATCACCCGTGATGGTGTAACCATGCTGGGAATCAGTGATGCAGCAGAAGAGACAGGATTCAGGACACTTGGCGTAAAGATCAGCCTGGATGAACTTCTAGCTGAAGCACCTATGCCCTCTATTCTTCACTGGCAGCAAAATCACTTCGTCGTCCTTTACAGGGTCAAACAAAAACATGGGAAGAGGTACTTCTACATTGCCGATCCTGCAATCGGGGCAGTAAAATTCAGTGAGGAAGAGTTTGTGAAACGATGGCTTGCGGTGGTAAAGCCCGAAGAAGAACAGAAAGGGATATGTCTGCTTCTGGAGCCAACAGAGGCATTTCACCTCCGAAAGGATGAAGGGACCGGGATGTCGCGACTGAAGTTCATCTTCAGCTACCTGAAGCCCCACAGGAAACTCTTTGCACAGCTGGTGCTGGGTATGCTGCTTGGAAGCCTCTTTATGCTTATATTTCCGTTCCTCACCCAGTCGATCATCGATGTGGGGATTCAGAACCAGGACTTGAGTTTTATCTCCCTGGTATTAATGGCCATGATGGCGCTTTTTCTCGGACAGATCTCAGTGGAGTTCATCCGGGGATGGATCCTCCTGCATATCAGCACCCGGATCAACATTTCCCTGATCTCCGACTTCCTGATCAAAATTATGAAACTGCCTATCGGATTCTTCGACACCAAACGAACGGGCGACCTGATACAGCGTATTCTTGACCACGACCGGATTCAGTCCTTTCTCACGGTTAGTTCACTCAGCATCCTGTTTTCCATCGTGAACTTTATCATCTTCGGACTGGTTCTTCTGGCTTATAACACCACAATTTTTCTTGTTTTCCTGGCCGGAAGCCTGCTCTATGCCCTCTGGGTATACATGTTCATGAAACGTCGGAAAGAGCTTGATTATGCACGTTTTTCCTACATGGCAGAGAACCAGGGGAATCTCTTTCAACTGGTGACAGGCATGCAGGAGATCAAGCTGAACAATTGCGAAAAAGAGAAACGTTGGGATTGGGAACAGATCCAGGCAAAACTTTTCCGGGTGAGCCTAAAGAGCCTTTCCCTCACTCAGTACCAGAACGTTGGAGCCTTCTTCTTCATCCGTACCAAAGATATCGTGATTATCTTCCTATCGGCCTCTCTGGTATTAAAAGGGGAACTAACCCTCGGGATGATGCTGGCTATCCAGTATATCCTCGGACAGGTCAACAATCCTGTGGAGCAGATGGTAAACTTCATCCGTGAAGCACAGGATGCCGATATCAGCATGGCGCGCCTGGATGAAGTGGGCACCCTGAAGGATGAAGAGGGTCCGGATGACAATCTTACAAAGAGCATTCCACAAGCACATAGCATCCATATCAATACGCTCTCATTTCAATACGAAGGGCCTCACTCCCCATTTGTGCTGAAAGATCTGAGCTTGATCATCCCCGACAAGAAGATTACCGCTATCGTTGGGCCAAGTGGAAGCGGAAAAACTACCCTGATCAAACTGATGCTGGGATTCTACCCACCTGTGAAAGGTTCTATATCCATTGGCAATCAGCCTTTGCAAAACATCTCTCCCAGGTTCTGGCGTAACCTCTGCGGTCCGGTTATGCAGGAGGGTTTTATCTTTTCCGACTCCATCGCCAGCAATATCGCTATGAGCCGGGAACATATGGATCCGGAAAAATTATCACGGGCGATCAGGATCGCCAACCTTACCGAATTTGTGGAGTCGCTGCCAACAGCTCTCCAAACCAAAATCGGACCCGAAGGACATGGCATCAGTGAAGGACAAAAACAGCGGATCCTGATCGCCCGGGCAGTATACAAAGACCCGGAATTCATCTTTTTCGATGAAGCTACCAACTCGCTTGATGCAAACAATGAACGGATGATCATTGAAAATCTGAAAGAATTTTTCTCCGGTAAAACAGTGGTTGTCGTGGCGCACCGGCTTAGTACCGTCAAGAACGCCGATCAGATTGTTGTCCTCGATCACGGTTGTATAATGGAAAAGGGAACTCACAAGGAGTTGACCGCCCTGAGGGGAGCCTATTATGAACTGGTTAAAAACCAACTTGAACTTGGATATTAAGATGAAAACACACCCGGCCGACCAGGGAAAATATAGCCCCGAAGTTGAAGAAATCCTTCACAAACGGCCCTCATTGCTGGTTCGCAAGGGGATCTTCCTGCTCACAATGCTGGTTGCACTGCTTCTGATTGGCTCCCATTTCATCAAATACCCGGAGAAACTGGCTGCTTCAATCACATTCGACACACTCTCCATCAATGATTCTGCGTTTTACAGGGGTCAACTCATCCTCACCTCAGCTGCGGCTTCCATTGTAAAACAGGGACAACCTGTTGTGATGAACCTGAACACTGTTCCTCCAGGTATACCCATTGAAGTAACCGGTGCAGTTGAGTCCATTATCCCGATGGGTCATGGCGATTACTACGAAGTTCACATCTTACCACATACAACAGAACAACTTTCAGGGTATACGGGAACAGCCTACATTATGATTGGCAATGCAAGTTTACTATCTAAAATACTAAATCCGGTCTTTGCAGTATTCCGATCTGCTGACCAATAGAGCAGGAGCATTATGATAATAATCAAAGAGTTGACGAAAGTGTTTCAAGCTGAAGATGTTCAGACGATGGCCCTGAATCAGGTAAATTTCGAGGTGAGTGAAGGGGAATTCGTAGCGATCATGGGCCCTTCAGGCTGTGGAAAATCTACCTTGCTGAATACTATCGGGATGCTGGATGAACCAACCAGCGGTTATTATGAATTCCTGGGACACAACATCTTTGGACTCTCTGAAAAAGAACGTACTGCAATCCGCAAAAAGAACATCGGTTTTGTCTTTCAGAATTTCAATCTGATCGATGAACTGAACATCTTCGAAAATGTTGAGTTGCCTCTGATCTACCTGGGAATTCCTGCTCCCGAACGCAAAGTCAAAGTCACCGAAGTGTTGGAAAAACTGGAGATGGCACACCGGAAAAAGTACTTTCCCATGCAGCTTTCCGGAGGGCAACAACAACGAATTGCTGTAGCCCGGGCGTTAGTGGTAAACCCAGTGTTATTGCTTGCAGATGAGCCCACTGGCAACCTGGATTCGGTCCACGGAGATGACGTTATGAACCTCTTCATCAATCTCAATGATGCAGGCACCACAATCGTTATGGTAACCCATTCGGCTCGCGATGCTGAGTACAGCACACGCATCGTTAACTTGTTTGACGGACAGATTGTGTCAGAGAGGTATTAGATCCGGATTGTAAACACCGTATTCCCTGGCGATGACTGCACTGTCATGCTCCCTCCGTGAAGGCGAATGATTTGACGGGAAAGGCTGAGTCCGATACCTGATCCCGATTGTTTGGTCGTGAAAAAGGGGACAAAGATATCATCTATCAGCTCCGAAGGGATTCCTCTGCCATTATCGGAAACTTGCATCACCATCTGGTCCTGAACTGAATGGGCAGTCAATTCCACAAATGGTGATTCTATATCGTCCAGTGCCTCTGACGAGTTTTTCACGAGGTTGATGATTACCTGCTCCAACAGGGCTCCATCGGCATTCATAAAAAGAGAAGGATGGCAGTTGATCCTCAGGTCGATGCCAGTCACTTCTAATTGAGATTCAAAAAGGGAGGTTACCCGTTGAAAAAGATCCTTTATGTTGACGATCTTAAAATCAGGTTTTGGCAACCTGGTGATACTCCGATAGTTTTGCACGAATGAGATTAACCCCTTACCACGGGAATCTATCAGATCCAGCCCTTTGACCGTCTTCTGCATGATCTCGGAAGTGACCTCCTGTGGATCAATCAACTCGGATTTATTCTTGCGTCGAAGTTTCTTTACGATGGTACCTACCAGTGTCACAATGGGTGTCATCGAATTCATGATCTCATGCGTAAGAACCCGGATAAGTCGTTGCCATGATTCGATCTCCCGCTCCTCCAATTCAGGTTTGATATTCTGGAACGAGACCAGGTGAAGCTCTTCATTCATCGCCTTAAACTTGACCTTTTTAGTTGCCAACTGTATCAGCTCACCGTCCTGGATAAGGGAGATTAGCTTTCTGTCGTTCGACTCCATCTCAATCAACATTTCACTGAAACCATCTTTTACATTGTTCAGTTTTCTGAGGTTGCGTAGTACCTGTATTCCGAAAATCTTCTTGGCAGCTTCGTTGAAAAGCTCCACAGAACCGTCTGTTTTAAACGATATCAGTCCAACAGCCGTTTCATCGACAATCGTTTTGAAATAGTTATTCTGGATCTCATTTTTAAGTCTCGCCTGTTCAAGCTTGTCGTTAATCAGGTCGAAGTACATATAAAGCGAACTGAACTCATCTTTTTTTGTGCGGCGAATATTGGTTGATGTTACCTCACCACTCAGATAAAACAGAAAAAAGTTCTCGAGCTTTTTGTTGATGGCGTTAAGGTACCTGGCAAGCACAACCACTTGGTATATAAATAGAATTCCAAGGATGATGATAACCGAATAGTTTGGGTAGATAAAGAAGGAGAGGCACAACAGGAAGCATGTTAGTGAGATAAGCGCCAAACGGATGATCAGGTTATAAAAATACCTTTTAGAGACCATACCGTTTCATTTTGTTATAGATGGTTTGCCTCGAGATGCCGAGCTCCCGGGCAGCGCTGGTCATGTTGCCCATATGTCTGAGAAGTGCTTTCCGGATGATCTCTTTTTCAAAATCTCCATAAGATCCGTTCATTTCAGATGGTTGCATTGTTTGTCCGGGCATCTTCTTCAGATAGAGGTCCTCTGGCTTCACCGTATTCCCTTCAGCCAGGATAACCGCCTTTTCAATGGAGTGCTCAAGTTCCCGGATGTTTCCGGGCCACGTATACGTTCTCATGGCCATCAGGGCATCCTTCGCAAATGTCAGTTTCCCCCGATCGTATTTGGTAGCAGATTTGGCCAGAAAATGGCTGGCCATCAACTCGATGTCGCCACCCCTTTCCCGTAATGGGGGTAAATCAATCTGAATGGTATTGATGCGGAACAGAAGATCCTGCCGGAACAAACCCTCCATAACCAGCTTGTCGAGATTTTTATTTGTAGCACAGATCAAGCGGATGTCGATTGGAACAATCTTGTTGGATCCTAGAGGAATAATCTGCCTCTCTTGCAAAACATTCAGAATTTTCGCCTGCATATTCATGGAAAGATTCCCAATCTCATCAAGAAAGAGAGTCCCGCCGGATGCTGTTTCAAACCGACCGATGCGGTCCTGTTTGGCATCGGTGAAAGCTCCTTTTTTATGACCGAACATCTCACTCTCAAATAGGGTAAGAGGAATGGAGGACATATCCACTGTGATCATTGCTTCATTGAAGCGGGAGGATCTTTTATGTATCTCCCGGGCAATTAATCCTTTTCCGGTTCCATTCTCACCAGTAATCAGGATATTGACATCGGTTTTGCTCACCTTCTCCACGATCTCCATTACACGGCTCATCTGTGGGCATTGAACGATGATCTCTGAATATTGCTGGTCCAACTCTGCGGTAAGCTGATCCTGCGTGTTGCGGAGTTTCGCTATCTCTTTATTCGACTCCCGGAGCTTTAAAGCTGTCCGCAACGTTGCCATCAATTTATCGTTATCCCAGGGCTTGATGATGAAATCAACCGCGCCATTCTTCATAGCTTTCACAGCAAGTTCCACATCGCCATATGCTGTCATCATGATGACACTCAGAGATGGATCCACTTTCAGGATCTCTTTCAACCAGTAAAGACCCTCGTTTCCCGTAACAATCCCGGCAGAGAAATTCATGTCCAATAACACCAGATCATAGGATACACTCTGGAGCGTACTTACGATCATGTTAGGAGTCTTCAATCCGGTAACAAGGGAAAACTCATCTTCCAGAAACAACTCAAGCGCTTCCAGGATCTCTTTATTATCTTCTACGATGAGCAGATTTCCTTTCTTCGACATAGATTCAATTTTTACACTTATAAAATAAAAGTGTCCAAATTTAATACAATTATTGTAAAATATTTGGACACTTACAATTATTTTTTTTTTACATTTTTACTTATATCTCTGATTATCAGTAAAATAATTTTTTGGCGTGATTATTGTTATTTTATCAAACTACACGTATTATCATACTTCTTTACACTCGAAGGTGTAAAGTGTATTTCTCAAAAAGGATGAATAAACGGATTGAATCAACGCAGAACTTGTTGGAGGTGATCCCCGATATCCTCTTATGGATTGATCATAAGGGGCAGTTGCTTGATTTTCATCCGAACAATCATGCTTTTTTATTCGAGAGGGATGGAGGATCTATTGGTTTGTCTTTGGAAGAGATCTTTAACAGCGATCTCAGCAAGCAAATGTTGCAGATGGCAAACAACTGCCGGGAGCAGAAAAGCCTGCAATCAGGGCAAATTACTTATCAGACCCTTGAATCAGTTTCGAAATTTGAATGCCGGATCGCTCCTGTTGATGACAACTCTTATATTGCCGGTTGGCGAGAGATCACCCAACTTAGTGAATCAAGGAAAGGGGATCTGATCAAAGGAAACAGCAACGCAACCTTAATGTTGCTGACAGAGAATTCACTTGATGATGCGATCACTGCCTCCCTGAATATCCTTGGGAAGACATACCAGGCCGACAGAATCACACTCTTCAGGAATCATCTTGATCCCGAATCTGGAGATGTTTTCATGACCCTCCGGCAAGAGTGGTCCCACCCTGATGTGGTAGATAGTCTCAACAGTTTGCAGCTAGCTCATTTTCCATACCACCCAAAACTCACCTACTTTTACGAGACGTTGAAAAACAATACTCCGGTGATCGCCATCACCGAGGATCTGACACCAGAAGCACGCAAGTTTTTATACCAGATGGATATCCGGTCAGTCGTCATCATGCCTGTTTGCGTTAGAAATAGTTTCTGGGGTTTTCTTGGCATAGCAGATTGCAGGGTTCCACGTGTTTGGAAAGAAGAGGAAGTAAGCGCCATAAAAGCCATCTCATTAGTCCTGGGTGCAGTAATTCAAAAACACCAGGATCAGGAGGAGCTAACGATTGCCCGGTTGCAAGCCGAAGAGTCCGATCGTTTGAAGAGTTCAATCCTCGCCAATATCAACCATGAGTTACGGACTCCCATGACGGGCATCCTTGGATTTTCAGAGATCCTATGCGGCCAGCTGGAGGATAAAGATACCCGCCAGATGGCAAAGAATATTCAGGTTAGCGGGCGCAGGCTCCTTTCAACCCTGAACAGCATGATTGAACTATCTCAGTTTGAAGCGAAGAAAGCACTCTTCAAGCTAAAGGAGACCAAACTCAATGAGCTGATCCTGCTCACCTGTGAACCTCATCTCGGAGGCGCCAAACAAAAAAATCTTGGTTTTGAGATCTATATGAATGAATCGATATTCTCATATATTGATGAGAAACTATTCACTCAGCTCCTGAACCATATTCTTGAAAATGCAGTCAAATTCACCAACTCAGGTAAGATTACAGTAGAAACAGGCAACAAATGGGATGCAGGAAAATCCTGGTCATGCATCAGTATCACAGATACTGGCCCTGGTATTCCCATGGAGTTTCATGATCTGATCTTCGAAGAGTTCCGGCAAGTCAGTGAAGGATATAACAGAAGTTTTGAAGGAAGTGGGCTCGGGCTTACTCTTTCAAAGAAAATTGTCGAATTGATGAATGGAAAACTAACGATTACCAGCCATGATGGAAACGGCAGCACCTTTACTATCTGTCTCCCATCAAGCCAACTCAGCATATCCGAAACCCAACCTATCGTCAAGGAATCAGGGTTCCTCCCTGATATAGCTGACTTCCCTCTACCTGAACCCCGTGAAGACCTTCCTTCCATCCTAATTGTTGAAGACAACCGGCTGAATAGTGAGTTGATCCTGATTTACCTCCGGTCACTATGTAGCTGTGATATGGCACAAAATGGCGAATTGGCAGTAGAAATGGCCAGAAAAAATCACTATGAAACTATCCTGATGGATATCAACCTTGGGTCAGGTATCGATGGTATGGAGGCAGCCCGCCGAATCCGCAAACTTCCAGGTTATCAGTTAACTCCAATTATTGCCGTCACAGGTTATACCATGGATTCCGATAAGGAAGAGATCCTGGCAGCCGGGTGCTCGCACTACCTGCCTAAGCCGATCGATAAGGATGAACTCTCCAACCTTATTTCCAGCCTCGTTGGGAAGAGATAACCCCTGTTTTAATTCCCCGTATTATTTTCTACTTTTACATGGTTAAAACCTCACCATGAAAAAGTTCCCATTACACTGGCAGATACTTGTTGCTCTCCTCCTTGGAGTCCTTTATGGCACGTTCCTTGGTGAATATACGGGTTATGTCGACTGGATGGGAGATATCTTCCTCCGTGCACTCAAGATGATCATCATTCCCCTGATTCTCAGCTCGATCATCTCGGGAGTGACCGGTATCGGGTCAGCCGATAACCTGGGTCGTCTGGGGCTCAAAACCATCGTCTACTACATCTCAACCAGCATTCTGGCTATCGTCACCGGGTTAATATTTGTAAACCTGTTGCAGCCAGGTGTAGGAGCTGATCTGGGATTAACCAAACAAGTTGGGGAACTGGGTCTCATGCAGCAGTCGTTCGGACAGATTCTTATCAACATCATCCCAACGAATATCTTTGAAGCATTCTCTCAGGCAAGCATGCTCTCTATCATCTTTTTCGCTATTCTCTTCGGTTTTTTCATCAACCTTACCAGTGAGAAATCAAGAACCTCCCTGACCACATTTTTTGCTGCGACATTTGAGGTGATGATGAAGATCACCATGTTCATCATCCGCTTTGCCCCGTTTGGTGTATTTGGGATCGTCGCTTACCAGGTCAGCCAATCGGAAAGCATTACAGTACTTGCTCAAAGCATGGGGCTCTATATGCTAACGGTCTTTCTGGGTCTCTCTGTTCATGCCCTGATCACCCTGCCGCTGATCACCCGATTTATAGGCAGGGTTAACCCACTGAAGCATTTCAAAGCGGTAACCACTCCCCTGCTAACAGCATTCTCAACCTCATCCTCATCTGCCACCCTTCCGCTAACGATTCAGGCAGTGGAGAACAATAGCGGCGTCTCCAACAAAATATCATCCTTTACATTGCCACTCGGAGCAACCATCAACATGGACGGTACAGCACTTTACGAGTGTGTGGCAGCAATGTTTATCGCACAGGCTTATGGGATTGAACTCACATTTATTCAGCAGCTAATCGTCGTGATCACAGCTCTCCTGGCTTCTATCGGGGCAGCCGGTATCCCGATGGCCGGATTGGTAATGATCTCGATCGTCCTGACAGCTGTAGGTTTACCACTTGAAGGATTGGGGTTGATCCTGGCAGTAGACCGGATCCTGGATATGTTCCGTACAGCAACCAACGTATGGAGTGACACATGTGGCGCCGTGGTCATCGCAAAATCAGAAGGAGAGACCCTGACGGTGTGATCACAGTGGAAGGGAGTCCCTTATCTGACATATCATGATACAGAAGGTTTTTCTTTGGGACTCTTTCGTTTCAAGGGATCTAAAAGTTTCATCTCATGTTCTCTGCCATATATGATCAACAGATCATTTTCCAGAAAAACAGTATCCGGTGTAATGGCACCAACATACGTACCATCAGGTTTCTCAATGCCCAGAACAATGATTCCCGCTTGCTGAAAACGTTCATCAGAAGCTTTCTTCCCTTCAAGCCATCCGCCAGACCTGACATACAAATCAGAAATATGATAGTCGTCAGCCAGTTTGTAAAGTGATCCATAGTTGTATGTAGAAAAAATTTTGTATCTACTGAGGATCTTGTTGACCAGCTTCGTAAGCGCCGCATCTACCTTATTACTGGAGGCTACAATTGTTAAGATGATAATAGCGCCAACCAAAATGGCAACTCCGAAATACCAGGGCATCCCCTGTTCATCCTTGTGGACAAATGTAAGCAACAACGATGCCATCACCGTAACAATCCCTGCATTTCCAAGGAGCATCAGGGAGGCGACAATCTTCCGACGTGTTGGATGAGTTGTGATCTGTTCCGACTCGGAAGTTGTAAATCCAACACCTGTAAATGCAGAGCGGGACTGAAATTTGGCCGAATGCATTGATAAACCTGTATTGGCCAGCATTGCAGCAGCTATCTTAGTAATCAGCAGCGAGATGGTTACAATGCAGATTACCGTTATTATAGGAACCAGACTCATAGTATTTCAAATTAATGTGTTACTGATTTCGAATGTTCTTGTGTCTGACAACATTATCCAACGCATCAAGAATCTCACGAGTGAAGCCGGGAGGTGGATCTGGAGGCATCATGTCAGGACTCTTATTTTGTTGCCCCGTGGTCTGATCAATGATCCTATCGCATGAGATATAGATCTGATCCTTCTGGTGCTCAAGGTCAGAATCGATCGTTTCTCCAAACCGGTCACTATAGTCGAGCATTGCAGAAACAACAGACTGATAAATAACCTCTTTATTGGGGAATCGTTCATGGATCCGGCGATAGGCCAAAGCAAACAGCCCTTTGGCATTTGCACGAAGTCCGTCAGGAACTGGAATAAATGTAGATTCAATCGTGATTTTATCCGGATTCTCCCTCTCCCACTTCACATATTTCCTTGCTACTTGAATATCATGTCTGGAACGTTTGTAATCCATAAGGTAACTTGTGTAGAGGTAGATGATTTTCGGCATCAAATAGCCCATGTTACTTTTTGCAGCCCTTAACAAGGTAAAAAACACCTTCCTATGCTCTTTCTCCACATCGAAGATAAAGAATGTAAACACCCGGAATAGCATCTTCCTTCGACCCAGCAGTGTTTTAAATCCAGGATCCCTTACTTCAGGTTTTTTTTTGATCCCCTTGATAAAAGCGATAGCCCGTTCCATAAATACCTGGGGATCGTAGATCTTTTCCCAATAATCGGCTAGTCCATCAAAGAGTTCAATCCTCGTCATCTGTTTGGGAATAATATTGGAAATGATATCAAGTTTATCGCTGATCTCATCACTGTCGAGGGATATGATTCTTCCCTGGCGTTTAAAATCATACCACATCCTGGTCCCGGGAGGCGCTGAAAGAGGATGGCAGAGATGGTGAATGATATTGGCTTCACCGACAAAATCTGCGGTCTTTTGAAAGACAGTATGATCGTCCGAATCAGCTCCAATGATCATATGTGCAAGCACAACGATCCCATAGGATTGAATCGTTTGAATGGCATCTGGAATTGATACTCGAATATTCTGTTGCTTGTTTAAATCGTTCAGAGATGCCTCGTTCACAGATTCTACCCCAATCATCACGGCCATAAAGTTGCAGTTGGCCAGAAGAGTCAACAACTCCTCATCCTGTGCAATCGTGATATCCATCTGAGTGATAAATCCAATCGGAGTATCAAATGAGTTATTCATCTCCTGCAATTGCGACAATAACTCTTTGGTGTACTTTTTATTTCCGGCAAAGTTATCATCCGCAATGAACACCATTTGGACATTCATTTCGTACAGATTGCGGATTTCAAGGAGAACCTGGTCAATGGTTTTGCTGCGCGGTTTCCTCCCATAGGTATAAATCACATCGCAGAAACTGCAGTCAAACGGGCATCCACGGGTGGTTTGAACGGAAACGGCATTATAGAGAGGTATATCTTCCCTGATCAATTCCCAGGCAGGTGCAGGAACCTTGGTCATATCAGGCTTCACTAAATTTTTATAACCCTTTGGGCAAGAACCCCGTTTAACATCGTTCAGAAATTGTGGCCATGTTTCTTCAGCCTCTCCATAAAAAACGACATCGATATGATCCTGATTCTGATGGATGAGATTCTCAACTCCTATGCCTCCTGCAACCACGATAGCCTCCGGAATCAGGTTTTTGCAATGAGCAGCAATTTCAAGGCAATGTTTCACCTGGTTGGAAGTGACAGAGATGCCAATGATATCATACGATTTACCTGTCAGGATCAGTTCAACTGGCCCGCGAATATATTCATCGTGAATTTCAACTTCGTGTTCGGCGGGGGTAAGTGCAGCAACGGATGCAATGGCATGGGGCGAGAAGATCGCCTTTGCGAAGAGATAGGGTATCGCACGGGTAATCTGGCTGTCGATGTCGTCAAATGAACCCGGGCTGATCAGTAATATTTTCATGTTGACTTAACTTCGTCTGACTCCAAAAACCTGAAATAAAAATCCCCCTCCAGGGTTGTGCATCCTGAGAGGGGGATTGATCATCGTGTTCATTCTAACCCCGATGCACAATTGCATCATTAAGTGCTGTTACAACTGTGTTAATAAACTCCGAATCAGTACTAGACAATGCCTCCTGATCCCCAGATGCTGAGCTCATTAGCACCCCATATTTTGTTTTTTGTAAAAACCACCACGCTACAGCAGCGGCCAGAACAATAACAGCAAGCCACCATTTAAATATAAAGCAAAGTAGTCCGATTACTGCGACTATTATTGGGCCTTTTCTGTTAGGTTTGTAGACGACCTGTGTCACAGATGTCACTCCACTCATTGAATGGGTCGTGCCATAAGTCATGAAGCGGGAGTTAGTTACCTTTACATCTCCCTGTTCAAAAAATACTTTTTCCTCTGCCATAGTGTAAATTTTTAGTGAATATGTCGGTCCTTAAAAATTGGTCCGGTAAAATTACAAATCAATATTTAACAGACAAATAATTCTTGAACAAATATATTTTTACAAGAAGCTTTGATAAAAAATTGCACAGGCGAGATAATTAACGTCATGTCGGCGGCAGCATCCGGTAACTGAAACCCGAATCCGTTGTGTAAATTGACCGTGGCCCCTTACTCATTTTCATTTATAACTTTTGCAATGGCATTTAGTAATTCCTTCTTTGACACAGGCTTGGGAAGAAAATCTGAGAATCCCTTTTCCAAAAAGGTCTCTGTATCAAATTCTGCAGCGGACCCAGTAACTGCAATAATGGGCAAGTTGGAATTGCATGCTTGTGATCTTATCTCCTTTAACACTTCAAATCCATCCAATCCGCTACCAAGACAGATATCTAACAAAATCAAGTCGTACCTGTTTTGGTTTGCTTTAGTAACGGCAACTTCTCCATTATTGGCGATATCTAAACTAGCTATTTCTTTAAGGAAATATACCAATAAATCACAGTTGATATCTAAGTCATCAACAATGAGAATGCGCATTTTTTTCACACTGGAAGATAATGGCTGCATTAAATTAATGTAAATATTATGCTAAAGATCAACAGTAAAGATACAATTTTATGATAGGGTGGGCAAACCAGTTTAATTGAGCCGTCTCCGTCGAAATAAATTGACCTCCTAACGACGGATCATAATTTACCAGAAAGAGTTCCTTCAGGTTCAACTCAGCAAATCATTGATTCAGTTCCTTCACACGTATCCAACCTGTGAATTTACGGTATACTTTAACACCCCGCTATCTGAAAAAGCAATGAAAAGCCTTGACAAGAGGCTTCTGCCACTTCTGGATGGGAAGTCAGAGCCGTCATCTTTGTCAGGTCAATCAAACGCTATATGGAGTTAAAGACAATCGGGCTTGATTATTCTGATCACATTTCAACCGCTATAAGATTTTCCATACAAATTCCGGAGATTTTATTATTTTTGAAGGGGAGAACTATTTTATTTGCGACCCAATCTATCTTGGAGCCAAATGCAAAAACAATTGAACCAAACGGGCAATAAGTCAAACGACAAAAGTCGCTAAGTAAAAAAGGTTTTCAGCAATGGCTGGCTAACTGCTGAGCCTACGATTAGGAAACTTAAACACAAAAAACCATGAAAAGAGTAACCACAACCTTAATGATCAGCCTGGCAATGATCCTGTCGCTTGCCGCATTCACTCAAACAACAGACAAAGATGCTGAAAAAGCTATGAAATCGAAAGCATACAAGCAGGCAAGAAAGGATGCTAAAACCTATGAGAAAGATGGTTATTACGTTGCACTCGGCGCATTACCACTGGAAAAGCAACTTGAAAATGCCTGGATGAAACAATACATGGAAGATGACAAAGGCTATCCAAAATACATCGTGGAAACAGGAAATTCAGTTGCAGAGACTCAAACCGCAGCTAAACTGCAAGCAGTAGAGACCGCAAAAATGAATATTGCCGGTAACATCTCCACACAGGTAGCCGCAATCATTGAGAACAACATCGCCAACCAGCAGTTGAATACCGAAGATGCAGCTTCCGTTACCCAAATCGTTGCTGCAGCGAAAAACCTGATTGTACAAGAGTTAGGCAGAACAGTAGTGCTGGTTGAGATTTACAAAAAGATCGGTAAAAACATAGAGGCAAATATACGTATGTCCTATGACCTGGAAGCAGGGGTAGAGATTGCAAAAAAAGTTATCCGGAAACAACTTGAAGAACAAACCGATATCCTTCAGGATAAACTTGACAATATCCTTGATCTGAAGTAATCGTTCAATACCTGGGAGCCTGGAAGAACCGTTACATTTGACCACCTTACGCCGATTTAAACTGACCCCCGTATATGTCTGTTTAAATACATCTAAACCAGTCTATTCTGATTGGCTTGGAGTGGTCAACCAAAATCGGCGGAGAATGGTCACATGATTCATTTTGTCCATATAAATTGCAGGTTCACATATTTTCGTGCAATAAAATGTAACACTTTGCAATAATTCGTGCGTTATTTTGTATATTTGCACAAAACAAGAGGATGGAACGGTTTGCATTAACAGCTTTGTCGAATTGGAAAAAGTCAAAGAACAGGAAGCCTTTGATCATCCAGGGAGCCAGACAGGTGGGTAAAACCTGGCTCGTGAAAGAGTTTGGCAGAAGAGAATATGAACAGGTTGCTTACATCAACTTCGAATCCTCTGATTCGCTGAAATCAATTTTCAGGGAAGATTTTGATATAAGTAGATTGATCACCGCCTTTCAAATTGAAACAGGGATCAAAATACGGCCTGATAATACATTGATCATTCTTGATGAGATCCAGGAAGCAGAAAGGGGCATCACCTCCCTTAAGTATTTTTGCGAGAATGCTCCGCAGTATCATATCATCGCTGCCGGCTCCCTTCTCGGGATCACCATGCATCAGAAAACATCGTTTCCCGTTGGGAAGGTGGATTTTCTGACCCTCTACCCCATGTCTTTCAATGAATTTTTATTGGCACTGGGTCAGGTACAGCTATATGAACTGTTGAAAAGCAATGACTGGCTGATGATCACGAACTTTAAAGCAAAACTTATTGGTCATCTCCGTCATTATTATTTCATCGGGGGCATGCCTGAAGCTGTCAGTTCTTTCATCAGTGAAAATGATTTTGACCGGGTTAGAACCATCCAGAAAAGCATTTTATCAGCCTATGACCATGATTTTTCAAAACATGCGCCGGCAGAGATTGTTCCCCGAATAAAAATGTTGTGGCAATCAATTCCTTCCCAGTTATCAAAAGAGAATAAGAAGTTCATTTACGGTGTGGTTAAACAAGGAGGTAGAGCAAAGGAGTTCGAGCTTGCTCTGGCCTGGATGACAGATTGCGGACTGGTGCACAAAATTCAGCGCATTTCGAAAGCTGCCGTTCCGTTAATTGCCTACCAGGATACTTCGGCATTCAAATTGTTTATCCTCGATGTCGGGCTGCTGTCTGCAATGGGAGGCCTGACCAAACATACCATTCTCATGGGAAATTCGATATTCAGCGAGTTCAAAGGAGCCCTCGCTGAGCAGTTTGTCCTGCAGCATCTTAAAACCCGGCAAGACGTTCAGGTTTTCTACTGGTCATCCGATACCTCCAGGGGAGAATTGGATTTTGTAATCCAAAATAACGATCGTGTCATTCCGATTGAAGTAAAAGCAGAGGAAAATCTGAAAGCAAAAAGCTTGAAATCCTTTTTTGAAAAGTTCAATCCGACAATTTCTGTAAGAACCTCAATGTCAGATTATCGAAAAGAAGGCTGGCTGGTCAATGTTCCATTATATGCGATTGATTCTTTTTCTTTCTGAATGGGAAAACCGACGGCTTTGACCCTATCAGGCCGATATAAATTGACCACCCCAGAGAATTGATTGTTAATAGGTTGAAATGGTCAACCAAAATCGGCGGAGGGTGGTCATGTTGGACAAGCCGACGGTGTTGACCACCCCAGGCCGATCGGAAGAGACTAGTTTAGATGTATTAATATCAGATATTTACGGTGGTCACTTTGGATCGG
>Ga0268278_1000091_pt1 | contig 67982 bp, 61 predicted proteins | sample saktaG_3_FD_190135 | JGI IMG/M metagenome (GOLD analysis project Ga0268278, IMG submission 190135) | Saline water microbial communities from Sakinaw Lake, British Columbia, Canada - sak_2010_1_5_55m | ecosystem: Environmental > Aquatic > Non-marine Saline and Alkaline > Saline ...
TCTTGCAAGAAACTGTCATTGTAAATATCCCCACTAAAAAAACTATTTTATAATTTTTCATATTTTCACTATTATTAAACCCGAAAGAGATTAATATTTATTAAATGGTTTAAAATAACTCTTTCAGCTTTCAGTTTATCTATTCCTGATTTTAGTTGACAGTTTTTATTATGTTGGGTAACATGTCTGTACCCATATATTTGATGATACTTCTGCCTTAGTCCTATCCCATTTTATACCTTCTGATGACTTTATCTCTGAAATTTACGAGATAGATCCAGTCCGATGGTTTACTATCGTAATATTGTGATCTTGTGATAAAATCATTCATATCAGAACCCATACTCATTTTCTTAAAACAAATGTAATGTGTTCTTCTGCCATATCAAAATAATATAAACCTAATTTATCAGTCCAATTTGTCCATTGGATCCCCAATCTGATTGAATCCTTTGGTGGTGATATGAGTGTAAATCTCAGTGGGTCGCCATTTTGCATTTTACGCCCAGGATCAAACTTTTTCATTCAGTCGTATTCAGTTGAAAATCTCTTTTTTCATACCCCGTTCGGAGCGGGATCAATCTACCAATTTCGTTTTTCGTAGAAGAAACATTCATTGAGCTCTTGTAAATTATTTGACAACCGTTTTACAACCTGGTTTCAAACCATCCGGGATTTTTCTCTCTAACTTCAACCTTGAAATCCAGTCTAACCAATTTTATTAAAAGGAGGAAACAGCATGAACAAAAAAATTCTTCTATTCGTATGCTTCGCAATCTTTGCTTTCAAGATCCAGGCACAGACCGTAACCGACTATGATGGTAATGTATACCATCCTGTGACAATTGGCAGCCAGGTTTGGTTAAAAGAAAACCTGAAAACAACACATTACAACAATGGGATCCCTATTCCTCATGTTCCCGGCGGCAACTCTTGGAATGGTATGACCATCGGAGCAAGATGTTATTACAACAACGATTCTATTGCCTTTGATTCGGTATATGGCGCATTGTATAATTGGTATGCTGCAGCTGACATCAATGAAATTTGCCCCTCGGGATGGCATGTTCCCACAGATGCCGAATGGACTGCGGTTGAAATGTTCCTTGGGGGTTCCTATATTGCTGGCGGTAAAATGAAAGAAGCTGGGACGGCACATTGGTTACCACCCAACACAGGTGCCACCAACAGCAGTGATTTTACAGGTCTTCCCGGAGGCATGCTTAGCACCAACTTCACCTTTGAAACCCTTTACGAAAATGGATTGTGGTGGACATCCACAGCATCCGGTTCGTATGTCTGGAGCCGCTATTTCTGGTACTTATTTGCAGGGGTCGACCGTAATCCCACTCCGAAGACAATTGCGTTAAGTATTCGGTGCATCAAAAATGTCAATGTCGGGTCTGGCGATTTGAATGAACAAAAAATAAAACTATACCCAAATCCTTCATCCGGAAGAATTACACTTGATTGTGCTGAATATCAGGCATCGACCCTTATGATATATGATCAGCTCGGAGAACTTGTCTTGAACATTGAGTTAAACAGCCCCACAACCGATATGGATATCAGTTTTTTGCCGGATGGGCTATTTTTGGTAAGCATCAGTGGAGATACCTGGACGGTCAGGGAGAAACTGATAAAACAATAATTAGGGCTTGGTAAGACAAACCGGAGCTAACTGAAAAGCCGGACTGATGGTATTGCCCAGGATTTTTTTCCAAATTGTTCTATCTTGTTGCCCCGGTAAATGACAAATCCCCCTAACCATTCTGAGGATGCCGCTTCAGCAAGTCGGTTTAAATTTGTAAAATCAGAAGCCGATACAGAATCACGACTTTTTACCTCGAACCCAAGGATGCCATTGGTTGTTTCCAAAAGAAAATCGATCTCCATGCCCGACCGGGTTCGGTAAAAGCTCAATTTGGCATCGGATCTGGTTGTTCGGATAAACTTCATCAATTCCGAGGCGATATAATTCTCAAATAGCTGGCCATTGTCAAGGTCAAATCCCAAGCCTGAAAGATGTCGAAGCAATCCGTTATCAAACCAATACAATTTAGGCGATTTTACCAGGCTGCTGGTCAGGTTCTTATGAAATGGCTGGAGAAGAAACGTTTGGTATGAAATCCGAAGATATTCCAGGTATCGCCGGGCCGTCTCTACCCCGATTCCTGCATCTTTCGCCAGTTCACTATAGGAAAGTAAATTTGATGCTCGTAAGGCCAATATTTGCTGGAATCTCCGAAATGGTTTCAAATCATGAAGACTGGCCAGATCAGCCAGATCCCGTTCGAGGTAAGCAGCTGCATAATCCGTCAACCAGAATCTCCTGCTCTGGGAAGTCGGGATGTGGATCATCGGCGCCATGCCTCCCCAGGTATTGAGCCATGACTCAGCTGCTTTAGCCAGATCCCATTCTTTCCCTAATAACACAGAAACCTGGGCTTCAAGGATTTCATCTGCGTTTGCGGCTGAGATCAGTTTGAAGAGAAGAGTTGCCTCCGTATCCATCCCTGAAGGGTTGATTAATTCTCCCAGCATGAATGGGAACAACTCGCGTAAAGTTACTCTTCCTGCCAATGTTTCACGCACCTTCTTCAACAACAGGATCTGTGAAGAACCCGTCAGAACAGAGAATTTCACTCCGCCATCATCAAATGCATACTTGATTTTATCAAACAGACCTGGTTCTTTCTGAATCTCGTCAATGACAGCAACTCCGACTTCCCTTGCCCAATTGAATGTACTGATGGTACTTAACTGATCCCGGAACTCAATGGAATCAAGGTTATAATAAGGAAGTGTATTATATTTCTCTCTGACCAGAGAGGTTTTTCCGGTTTGTCTTGCTCCCGTAAGAAGCAGAATCTGGTGATCATCGACATCCGGGAGAAGATGTGAGATCATTCTTTTTACCTGTATATTTTCCCACATAATGAGCAAATATACAGCATTATTCTATTATATCTAAATTTATACGGAAAATTTTTATCCATTCAATCTCAAACAGCGTAAAGCATTGACCAAAAAAATCCCCACGTTCACATAAATCCTCCCGGCGTTCAGGTATAAGTCGATGCCACCCTTTTTAAAGAAATAGTGAAATGGCGAACCGGAGCGAAGCGGAGCTCGGCGGAACCAAATGGTGAAAACCGGTTCGCCATTTTGCATTTTACCATTTCACATTTGGTTTATCTCCAGCTTCGAACGGCATTGGTGACAAAGTGAGGTGCTCTTCTGATCGATATCCTCCACGTAGGTGCTGGGCCGCATGACACAGGTAGGCGTGGTGCAGTGGATCAGTCCGAAAGCATGACCCAGTTCGTGTATTACCACCTTGGTAAACCGCACAAGAAGCAAATCATCGTCGGCATCCAACCCATAGTGCTCGCTGCTTAGGCGGCAAACCGAGGCTATCCCGGTATGTCCATTGAGAATAGCCTGCCCGAAAATATAGGTTAGAATGGGGATAAACAGATCTACGTGGAGCAAGCCGATTATCTTTAATGAATCTTGCCTGGCAAAGTTATCGACTGCTTTTAATATTTTATTCCCGTCATACTGTCGGCGTGCAGGATCAAAAAACTCAGCCAAATCCATATGAGATTCAACGATATTTACCGGAAAGGAAAACTCCAGGTTGACGGCTTCGGCTATTTGCTCAAGAAAACTTTTCCCAAAATACCCGAAAGCGATCAATGTGATGGGTTGATGAATCATTCGACAGAGATCCTGTTAATCGGGTTTCAGATCATACTTTTTAATCTTATTATACAACGTAACCCTGTCAACTTGCAATGCTTTGGCAGTGTGGGTTATATTCCAGCTATATTTATTCAGGATTTGCAGGATGAAGGTCCTTTCAAAATCTTCCAGGCTCTCCACAGAGCTATCAATCATCTCTTTACCGAATGGCAGATCTTTCAGGAAAATCTTTTTCCCTGTTCCGATCACGATTGCCCGTTCGATCATATTTTCAAGCTCACGGATATTTCCGGGGAACGAATAGGCCTCAAGTCGCTTCAGTGCCATATTGTCCATCGTGATGATCGGTTTATTCATCTTTGTACAGTATTTACTGATGAAATAGTCCACCAGCAAGGGAATATCTTCAACCCGTTCACGAAGTGGAGGGACATTGATGTTTACCACATTGAGCCTGTAATAGAGATCTTCCCTGAATATCCCTTGTTTCACCAAGGTCTTCAAGTCCCTGTTGGTAGCACAGATGACTCTGAAATCAGATGAGATCTCTTTATTCCCTCCTACCCTGACGAACGTTTTCGACTCCAGAACACGAAGCAGTTCCACCTGCATCTTTGGCGTAATGGTAGCGATCTCATCCAGGAAAATGGTACCGCTATCGGCCATCTCAAAGCGGCCTTTCCGGTTGTAGATTGCTCCGGTGAAAGCCCCTTTTTCGTGGCCAAATAATTCACTTTCGAGCAGGCTTTCTGTCAAAGCACCACAATGCACACTAACCAGAGGATAATATTTACGGTTTGAGTTGGCATGAATCGCACGGGCAATTAACTCTTTTCCGGTTCCACTTTCACCCGTAATGATGACCGATGCATTCGACTGTGCTACACTTTCTACCTGGTTCAGCACATTTTTTATCGATTCGCCATTCCCGATGAGATCCTCCACGCTCTCCAGAGCAAACACTTTATTTTTCAGGGTTTCATTTTCCTTTGTCAGGGATATTTGCTTGGAAGCATTTCGGATCAGATGAGAAAGATCGTCGGGATCAAATGGCTTTGTGATGTAATCGAAAGCGCCTTCCTTAAGTGCAATAACTGCCGTATTAACCGTGGCAAAGGCCGTCATCATAATAACAATGGAATCCGACTTCAAGGCTTTGATTCGTTTCAGCATTTCCAAACCATCCATTCCCGGCATTTTGATATCGGCAAGAATAATGTCATACTGCGTGTGCTCCATCAGCTGGAGTGCTCTTTTTGCATTTTCGGCACATTCCACCTGAAATCCATCCTCCAAAAACCAATTGGTTAAAGAATCCCTGACCGAATCTTCGTCATCAACAACTAAAATGGAGATCTTTTTTCCCATGACTTACTGTTTAATTTCTGATCAAAGGTATTGTAATGGCAAATGTAGAACCTTTCCCAGGTTCAGATTTTACCTGTATTTCGCTTTTGTGACTCTGGATAATACCATGTACGATTGCCAGACCAAGACCAATCCCGCTTGCACTCTGCTTCGTTGAAAAGAACGGTTCGAAAATATGCGGGATATCCCCCGGCGAAATTCCAATCCCGCTATCAATAATTTCCAAACGAATGGTGTCGGGATCAGGGTTGACGGTTCTGATAATAATTTCGCCGTTCTCAAGAACAGCTTCACTGGCATTTACTAACAGAGCCACGCAAGCTTGTTTAATCTGGTTGGGACTGCAATTGATCATATCGTTGGTTGCGGTGAAATCAGTATAAAAGTGAATATTGGCAAGCTTGATAGGATGTGCCATAAGTTCGTAAGTCTCACGCAGGATTTCATGCAAGTGCCTGGGCTCAATATCCTCCTGGTCCTTTCTCGAAAACTCCAGAAGTCCTTTCACAATATCCCCGCAACGCTTGGCCTCATTCTCGATTAGCTTTAAATGCTGCAGGATTGAATCCCGTTTGAGAGAATAGAGGTCAGGATTGCTTAATTGCTTGTATATCAGCTTTGTATAAATAAGAATCCCTGATAGTGGGTTATTGATTTCATGGGCTACTGAAGAGGATAATTTCCCCAGGGAGGCCAATCGTTCTATGTGGATCAGTTCATTTTGGGCAGCGCTAAGTTCCTCCGATTTTCGTTGAACCTTATACTCCAGTTGCTGCGACCAGTTTTCCAATTCGTTTGTGGCGACCTGCAGATTATCCAGCATCTCATTGAAGGCCCTGGAGACCATTTTCATGTCTTCCAGCTGGTTGGGTTTAATTTCCAGACGCATGCTGATATCGCCATTTGCCACGGCTGTGCTCGCCTTCACAAGTTCATTCAGTGGATCCTTGATCCTACGCCTGGTAAAGATGATCAGCCCGCCGATAAGGAAGCTTGTGGTGAGGATTGCCAGCAGGAAGAACTCAGCAGATGACTTCTCTTCCGCCATATCCAACTCTTCAAGCGGGATTTTAATAATGAGGGAGCCGAGAACTTTGTCGCTGGATTTGTGAGCATGACAAGAACTTTCATAGCAGGATACCTCGTTCAGGATAGGAACCTTGATCAATAAAAGCCGGGAATCATTGCTGTAGCTATTCATCTTACAATCGCTATCGATGTTAAGCACCTGGTAATGTGCTTTATCCAAGGGAAACATCGTTTGAAAGTCAGTGTGACAAGTGATGCAATTCGGGTTCGTATGGCTGTCGGCAGCTATCGTTGGTATCGATGTATAGACAAGGTTATCATGGCTATCATACATGTTGACTTCATCAATACCCGGCATGGTGTTGATAATATCCAGCGTATTCTGAAGTGTGCTTTTATCGTTCTCAAGCATGGATTGGTATAGCGATCCGCGCACAATGGATCCAATGTTGTTTCCATTTTGCCGGATTACCGTATTCAGGTATTCTTCATTCACCGAACGGAAGATGATACTGAAAGAAAGAAATAAAAAAACAGACGAACCCAGGATGATATATACCACCCGGCCATAAATTGAAGAACGGATTTTTATATATGGCTTCAGGAATGACTTTCCGTGGAAACTTGTTTCGGGTGATTTGGTAAAGAATCCCATACTGCTATTAATTTATTTGAAGAACTCTACCGATATAGAAGTGTTGTGAAAGCTTTTGCAATATACTAAAAAACCGGCGGAACAACGCCAGTTTTTTATTTCCTTCGTGCAATCTCAACTTTTACCCTCTCTCCGCAGGAGTCAGGAATTCGGATTGAAAATCCCGCCACAATCCTTCCGGCAATTCCGGAAGCAGATGATCCCGCAATTCGCCTCCGTCCTGTAAAACAACCATGGAGGCTTCGGGGGCATATTTCGGCCATGTGCCGGCCAGGAAATCCTTGAATCGTTCGAGTTCCCTTTTCGTCCAATCAGTTGCTGCTTCGGCAAGTAAAAAGGAGCCCGTTTCAGCTTTCCAGTTAGAGGGTTGAATACGATATACCCACCCCCACTCGTAGGGATCGTTTATCAACTGCCAGGGAGTTTCTGCCAGAGCCTGATTTGTTCCTGTAATTTCACCGGAAATGGGAGAGAATACCTTCAGGCTTTTCCCCCCGTGTTGCAATTCAACCATCTCTTCTCCTTTAATAATCTGATCACCAGGCTTTTTCAAAAAGGTAACATTTACTTCTCCCGTGATATGAAGCAGGAGATCGTCAAGCCCAACACTGGCTTTACCCGATTTGGCAAGATGAGCCCATGTATGGTACCTGCTGAAGAAAACTCCCTGAGGAATCTTAAGGATAACAGATGTAAGCATACCCAGGGCTTTTTGGAATTCCTGTTTTAGTTTCACTCTCTTATTCAGGATGATTGAGAAAGGAATAAATAGTATCAGAAATGCAATGATGATCAGGTATTCCATTCCTTTTGTGTCAAACATGTTGTAATAACTAAATCCGTCCATAGCGTTTATTTTTTAATTTTAATGTTCGTGATGTGCCCAGGATGGGGAATCAGAGAGCACAGGCATCCGCCGAATAACCCACCTGAAAATCCAGAGTTCGGTGAAAATGACAGTAAGGGTTACAACGATCTCCATCCAGGAAGGGATATAGTGAATGGCTGCATCCCATCTGAAACCAATGACTGTCACATTCAGCCGGTTGAGGATAATTCCCAGCATCGTGAGGATGGCTGCAACCCTGATCAGGTTAATGTTCCCCCGCCGGTAACTAATATAAAAGAGTGTCATGGGCAGCAGCACAAATCCCACCATTTCCATCAGGAACCAGTACCCCATCGGTGTATTGAGAAGGATCCAGTTCTTATCGTGGATAAAGACGAGGATCTGCAGGAAAAAATAGACAAACATCGCTCCGGCGCAAATTTTTGCCAATCCCATAATGATGTTGTTTTGAGCCCGGTGGTTTTTTTCGCTGATCTGTTGAAAGAATACCCTGTGACTGATAGATCCCTCGAAAATGACCATAGAAAGTCCTGCAAAAATGCTTGAGATAAAAAACATGATCGGTATAAATTCGGAATACCAGAGAGGGTGTATCTTCTCTTTTGCCATCAGGTAGAGAGCTCCAAGTCCGGATTGGTGAAGCGTGGATAAGGTGATCCCGAAAATTACGGCTGCAATGGTCATCCCTGATAAGATTTTATGAATTCGCCGGGCGCCGAGCCATTCTGCGATCGCAGGTGAAAATTCAATCAACTGTGCGATCATGTATAACAGAAAATGCCAGGCAACCAGGAAAAGGACCGAGCTCACACCGAAATTATTTCCAATGATTGGATTGATGACATTCCAGGGGCGACCCAGGTCAAGCAGTAAGGCTCCTGCATAGAAAACGTAAGCAAGAAATCCGTTGAGAACGGTTACCCGCATAATTGGATAGTACTTCTTCATGTGCAGGATGTAGACCAAAAATGTAACCACATAGGCACCGCCGGCAAAGGCGACACCCGTTACCACATCAAACCCGATCCACAGCCCCCAGGGAATTTCCTGCGTAAGGTTGGTGATGGCGCCGATCCCTTTCCAGAAACGGATTACGATCAATACAACCCCTAATAAGATGACAGGCACCGATATGATGTTAAAAGGGGTCAGCAACTTCCCTTTGGGTTTCAGTTCCTCCAAAAAGAAACTCCAGCCCGACTTGCTTTTTTGCTCCAGTGTAATTGGTTGATTTTCCTGCATGGTTAGTCCTCCTCAGTTTGGTCATTTTTTTTCGTTGCGTGAAAGATTCCCAGCAGGAGTGCAGGGAACAACACAAATATAGAAGGAACACTGTAAAGAAATCCCTTGGTTAAAGCGGGATAGGATGCCTTCTGGAGGTTGGTTTTCATCCCCACCTCTTCAAATTTCACAGGCGAAAGATACAACCAGCAGGTACCGCCGGCTTCGTCCTCGCCATACAGATAATCAACATATTTCGTTGGGTTCTCAACAATCCTGCGTCTCGCTTCTTTGATCAATTGTCGACGGGTGCCATAAAACAGCGCTTCATTAGGACAGTTCTCCGCACAAGCAGGGATCTCGCCGGTTTTCAGCCTGTTATAGCACATATCACATTTTACAATTTTTGGATTGGGACTGTGATATTCAAACTTCGGAATATCGAAAGGGCAGGAGACCATACAGTACCGGCATCCCATGCATTTATCTTCACGCCATATGACAGGGCCGGCTTTTGATTTAAACATTGCCTGGGTTAAACAGGCCGCTACGCAAGCAGGTTCATTGCAATGCATGCACTGTACCTTAATAAACACCTTTCCTTTGGAAGTGTCGTACGTGTTGACGACAGTACGTTGGAGTTCGCTCGTTTTTCGCACCGGTGGGATATCTGCCCCCAGTTCGGGATAGGGGAGCCCATTGGCTTCCGCGCAATCGTATTCACAGCCATGACATCCTTTGCAGCTGACTGAATCGTACAACATGCCGCGGTACTCTATTTCCCCATTTCCTGAAGGTGAAGCGTGAAGTTCCCGGCCTAAGGCCAGTACCGCTCCGGATGCAGCAACTACTTTAAAAAATCCTCGTCGGGTAATACTCATAAGTTCTGATTTTAGTTTCTTGAATAATTAGTTGGATCGGTTTCTTATCTGCCTGCATTGATGAATTTGATCTGAAAGTCTTCCCAAACCGCAGGCTCCAGGTCTGTCAGCACATGGTCTCTGAGTTGGCCGCCTTCCTGCAGAATAACCGGCGCCGGTAGCGATGCATTCTGCTGTATAAGAGTGGCAAGAAAGTCCTTTAGCCGGGTAAATTCTTCCCATAACCAGGATTTGTACTTTTCGGCCATGGAGAGGAATGATATTTCCCTCACCCAGTTATCGGGCTCAATGCTATAGATCCACCCATCGGTATAGGGGGAGCGGTTGAGAGCTGATAAATCGAAAAGCAATAACTCGTTTTGTCCTGTAATCCTGCCCGACACCGGCGCGTAGATATCCAACTGCTTCCCTTTCTGAATCAGGGTGCAAAGCAAATCCCCTTTCTTGATCCCGTCGCCCGGCTTTTTCAGCTCAATGCGGGTAACCGGTCCGATCACGTGCTGTAAAAAATCGTCAATCCCGATTTTCACCATCCCATCCTGCTCCATAAATGCCCAGGTATGGGTTTTATCAAAATAGAGACCACCTGGAACGATGATGCTCTGTTCGTCAAATATGGCAGATGGCCCCGACTTTGATTTCATTGACGTTGTTTTGTCATTTCTGAATTTCCGCAGGAAGAGAGGCACGATCACCCCAATCACTACCAACCCAATCAGGATGAAAATAACGACTCTTCCTCCCGCATAGGATTCTGCCGTAGTTGGAGTGGTGATTTGGAGGGGAAACAGTTTGTTTAGTTGTGCCTGCTGCTCATTGCTTGCCATCTCTGAATAGCCCGTGATGGGAAGATATTCCTGCCCTGACGTCAGCACCCACTTCAAAAAAGCCAGGTCGGCCTCATCCTGCGGTCGTCCATTGGCCACACAATATAGGTTGTGGATCAACTCTCTTGGATATTTACCAATCCATACCCCCCTGGAAAACTCCTGAACATCACCATATATCTTTTCCATATATTCCATCTTTCCGCTGCCATTCTTATCAATGGGCATCAGGCGAACAGATTCAGGGAAACGCACAGAGGATGGCTGTATGATATCGGTCAGCCGGCAAAAACAAACTGCATAGGGATCTTTCTGGAGGGCCGTTATCAGTTCCTCGCGGTTCAAACTGATCATCCCACCCATCTCACTCTTTCCGGTTCCAATGAAATCTGCAACTCCCGATTGTACGACGTCATTGTTCAGGATATAATACCTGACCGGATTGGCAAGGTCGTTATTCAGAAGCGACCCCCAAGTCATTTTTCCGGGAGATTGAATGCTTCGGGCTAGCGCCTCCCGAGATATACCCTGTTGCTCGATTTCACCAAGGAATGGATTTTTCGGACTTATCACGGGAACAATGATTTCGCGGCCAACCACAACCTGAAATGCAGATCCCTGCTTTCCATCCGGAGAAGGATCATTTCCGGAAGAGGTAAAACAGATGTTGTCTCCCGATTGAAACTGAGCTGCCATTGCCGGATCCATAATAGTACTAACCTGAATATTCTCAAGAGGATTTGTAACCTGGTATTCTTTCACCCATTTCGTGGTGAGATCATACACTTCAGAGGTAGCGTAAACAGTGATTGTTCCCTGAGGAGGGGAATTGTTCTTGCCTGCTGATTCTAAACTCCCTGTAAAACAGAAGTAACCAAGCAGAAGTAAGTTGATGATGGGGATGATTTTTGTTTTCATGGCTTTGAAATTTCTTATTCGTACGATAATCGGATTAGCAATAATGGTGCCATCCGAAAAAACACATCTTAAACAATTATTAATCAATGTGTTACGAACACAGTTGTTGAAATGATTAACACTGGTTTGTGTTGAATAAATATACACAGACTTGATAATTCCATCCTAATACGCTGATTCTCTGTGTACATGACAGCACTGTATAATTATACAACACCTGTTGATTTATTCAACATTTCGATTTTTACGATTTGTCTGAATCCCTTGATATTACTAGAAAAACATGGAGAGCACATCTGGATGGAAAGCGAACCCGGCAAGAAGAGCCGATTTATTTTTACACTTGCAATAGATTCCGGCATCCAGAATCAATTAACCCCTGATTAGAATATTTCTCCCAGGTAGACTTGCCAGATTCTCAGTGTGTCGGTTGCAAAAAGTTTGTTTGATTTTGTAGCCAGAAACTCCACTTTTTTCCAGCTGGAAACATCTGCGGTTGTATCTCCTCCCAAGGATTTGATCCCTTCTCTGAATCCAAGCACCCCCTTATAGAGTACAGTGCCGGTAAGGTGCAGGGGCTCAATCAACCTGATCGAATCTATTTTTATTACCCGCCCCGCGAATGATTCGATTGGTCCCGACCCCTTTTTGAAAAGTTCTATCGTCATCGCCAGCGCCTGGTTACGGAAAGCAGAATCGAGGGAGGTGTCGTTTGCCATATTCATATAGTCTGAGTAATCCATCAGCTTCTGTTTGGCTTTTTGGGTAAAAGCAAAAAGAGACTCTTCATCCAGATATTCAGTTCCGAACTCATTTATAACACTATCCATCGCGCCAATCAACGCCTCCTCTTCAGCATCCCTGTTTGCGCCAGGGTCATCATCGCAACTTTTCGCGCTGAAAAGGATGAACGCCAGAAGCGCTCCAAGGATGATGAGGTGTCTTTTCATGGTTTCTCCTCCTTTTGCCTGAACCGGAGCATCATGATCCGGTCGCCGATGCATCGTGTATCCAGGATCTCAATGTGACCCAAACTGCTTGCCGGCATGGTGAGTTTATTGATAAATTCCCATTTGGTGTAGAGTTCCATCCCCACTGTTCCAGTGCTGTAAACCTGGTAGATCAGGGCGCTATCGGACATCATTTTGTCCAGCTGGCTTCGGCGCTGCTGCCAGTCCTTGACATTCATCCTGGAGAAATAGTGGATCATCAGGGCATAATTATTAGGCCTGAGCCGTACCATCTCCTCCTGTTTGAACCGATCCAGCAATCTGATAACCGTATCGGTTTGATAATAGGGGGTTTTAACAACCAGAGTGATAGTAACTTCATCCGTTTTAAGCACCAGGCATCCATCCTGACTGCAGAGAAAATTGACCGGTGATTCATCGGGAAGCAACTGGCTCACTTCGATGATATTATCAGTAATTGGTTCCCGTGTGTCGGCATCGTAAAAGCAAAACCTGTACTCATGGGTGTTGTAGACTTTAAACACCACGAAAAGAATGGCCAGTACGGCAACAACAAGCAGAGGGACCAGGAGGAAGACCCGGTTTGTTTTCCGGAGTGGGGAAGAGAAAAAGAGCTTCTCCTTGTTTCTGAATTTGAAGTCATCCCAGCCCTGATAGCCAGCCAACCTGCTCAGGAGGTTCAGCACATCGATCCGGGGCAATGATTCTCCGTCGGATTTCATATGGGTGTAAAACCACTTCTCGCTGATGTGTCCACTAACCTTTGAAGCAAGTTCTTCCTGGAAATCGGATATTTCTTGTCCTTTCCACGCCGAGATATCCGTGCTGATGCCAGGATAGCTACCTTGCATCGTCTCCACGATCTGCTTTTTCAGCAGCCTGAACAACTCTCTCTCCGTTGCTTGTTCACGCATGAATTGAAACTCCGGATTATCGTTCCGGGCTCGTTGTAAAATAATCTACAGCCAATTTACAAAGGTATTACCAATAAATCTTACACCGGCGGGATATTTTTGCCCCTGATTGTTTATTCATTTTTGTCGAATTAAAATTCAAACCCATGAAAAGATTATTTTTTTTACTCCTTTTGGTCCTTCAGATCACCGGGAGTTGTTCGTTCACGAAAGATTCATCTGATAAAAGCGTGATGAAAGCTTACGAACTCCGCATGCAGGGGAAGGTTGACCAGGCACAGGCGCTGCTTGACTCAATCCTGGTGAAAGATTCTACCAATGCCATGGCCTGGTATGAACGTTCGCGCCTGAAATGTTATATGTTCACGGGAGGCGGAACTGTTACCATCGATGAGATTCTCGCCGATGTTGACAAAGCTACGTTGTATGACCCGGAGAATGTTATTTATGCCTATGAGAAAGCCATGGACAATTTTCTGAGTGCATACATGGCCATGCATAAGGATCCGGATAAGGTGAAAGAAAAGATTGCACTAACCTGCGACCAGTATCAATGGGTGCTGAAACTGAAACCCGATTACCCTGAGCCCATGCTTTACCTGGTGGAGATCTATGGCATGTTGCCGGCCGAGATGGGCGGAGATAGTTTAAAAGCTATCGCATATGCCGCGGAGCTCAGGAAGATGAATGCGTATTGGGGGGCCAAAGCGGACCTGGATCTGGCGCCGGAAGGAACTGACCAGGTAGCCTTCTGGAAAGCGTATCAGGCACTTCACGGGGATAGCCCGGATGTATTGAAGGAAATCGGGATTGCTTACCTGTACCAGGAGCATCCGGATAGTTCGAAACGTTACTTTATCGAAGCGATGGAGATGGATTCATCCATGCAGATCCTGTGGCTGGATCTCGCCCGGTACTATATGATGGGGGTAATGCAAAACAAAGACCTGGCCGATTCGTTATTGCCCATCTCCGCGATGTATACCAGGCAGTACCTGGAAAGCAAACCGGCGCCCATTATTCCTCTTCAGGCCTATGCCATCGGGATGCTGGTGAAGACCGAGATGTTTACCGGCCACAAGGAAGAAGCAGAGAAGCTGATGGAAAAGGCGAAAGCGCTGGATCCGTATTTCTCCAGGGCATTTGGCATTCCAGGTCCTTCACTTTTCGAACCTCCCGATAAAATTTCCTATCATTTTACCTCTTTCTTCCGTCCATTCTAATTACCTTTAACCGTGTCATCCAGAATTTCATGGCAGCAACAACTCTTTTATTCTTGCTGCCATGCTGGTTGTAGCCTGGAAATGGGAGTTGATCGGAGGAATCATCATTGCGGGTGCCCTCTTCATCATCAGCCATTTTCTGAGACGAAAAGAGGCCAAGAAACAGAATCTGTCAATAAATTAATTAGCAACAAAATAATTTAGGAGGAAAATACTATGATTGAACACGTCCATAATCACATTACCTCGGAGTTGCAGCAAAACACGCGCACCGACATCATTTTTATCATGGCAGCCATCTTTCTGAACCTGATCACACTGGCCATCAACTCCGGTATGGTGGAGAAATCCAGGACCGATAGTACCATGCTACTGGTGATGTTCATCTTTGTCGGACTACTTGTGTTGGTAAACATCGTGGTGATTTTCGGCTTGCTGAAAGGGAAACAAACTCGGGTCAAGTTGCTGAACGGACTCATGTCCATGTACCGTGACCAGAATGTGGATAAGTATTATGACGAAACCCTGTTGAGCAATTACAGCGTTCGTTACAACCTATTCATCATGGTGGTGGTTTGCACGGGCATCATTGCTGTAGTCGTGCCGTTTGTGATGCGGTAGTTGCCCCTGAATCCCTTGCTTGCCCCTAAATCCCATAAAGGGGACTTATTCCCGCTGGGCGGGATTCCCTCCCCTTCAAGGCGAGCGCAGGGAGGTGTTATCTTGGGCGTAGTTGAAGTTGTGGGGCCAGCTTAAAATGGTTAGTTCTTGATCATCTTGTAGGAGGATCCGTCGATGGTGATGATGTATTGTCCCGGGGGCAGATCATTGATGTCGATTTTCTTCTCAGCGATCCTGCGACTAATACATTGTTTGCCGGTGATGTCGTATACTATGACTTGAACAGGCCCCTCTTTTTCAATGATGATGACGGCATCCGCGGGATTCGGGTACCAGGTGATCGCCGGTTCTTTGAACTCCGGGATGCCGGTCACGAGCTGGCTCCGGATGATCGTCCCGTATTGACCGGCAGCGAATATTTGCTGGTCGCCTGAAATATCGATTGATCGTAACATGCCTTTGGAAATCGGGACTTCAGGAGTCCATGTTTGTCCTCCATCCACTGTCTTGATGACGAAATAGGAGGTCGCGTATCCGAGTTGCGGGGTTACGAAACGGATAGCTTGCAGCTCTCCATCAATTCCCGTGTATATTCTGCTCCAATAATCCCCGCCGTTAGTAGTTTTATATATATAGCCATAACTTGCAGAGATATAGCCAGTATCGGGAGTGACAAACCAAATATCGGTCGGACTGGCTGTCGGGATTGTCTCGTTCCAGGTTTGCCCACCATCAGTTGTTCTGCCGATGTATGAAAAACCTACTACAAACCCCCTCACCTCATCCAGGAAGCATACTGATCGCAATATGGCTGGAGAGGTTTGATACTGCGTCCAGGAGGCTCCTGCATCAGTGGTTTTGAAGACCTTGCCACTATCACCAACGGCATAACCTGTGGTGGCTGTCGGGAAATCGATGTCCAGGAAATTTTTGTTCATGGAGTTGTTCAGGGTGGTCCAGGTAAGACCTCCATCTGTTGTTTTTATGAGGGCTCCCTGATTTCCCGCGGCATACCCGGTCGTTTCGTTCGTGAAACAGATTCCTTTCAGGTCCTGTTGGATCTCTGTGTTCAGTTCCTCCCAGGAATCTCCTCCATTTGTGGTCTTTAAAATGGTTCCCCTGTCTCCTGCCGCAAAACCAACCGTTGGGGTGACGAAAAAGATATCCTCCAAACTCCGGGGACTTCCTTGCGTGACGGAGGTCCAGCTATCTCCGCCGTCTTCAGTATGGATTATCGTGCCGGCCCATCCTGAAACAACCCCATGCATCTCATCGGTAAACCAAACGGAGAACAACCACTGATCGGTGAGGGGTGGAAGTTCGGTCCAGGTTTGTCCGGCATCCACAGTCCGGTATACCACTCCTGATTCGCCCGCGGCAAATCCGGTTTCAGACGTAGGAAAATGGATCGACCAGAAGGTTTGGCATCCTGTTCCGGTGTTTTGAGGCAACCAGGTGATCCCGCCATCGGTGGTTTTGAGGATCGTATGGTTTGTTCCGGCTGCAAACCCCGTGTTTTCATCCAGGAATTCTATGGCATAGAGGGAGGTGGATATGCTGCTGATGAGGGGCGTCCAGGTTACGCCTCCATCGGTGGTTTTATAAATACTACCTTCGGTGCCTGCCAGGTACCCTGTATCAACATTCACAAAGCTCATGGAATAGAACGATTCTGCCGCCACCTCTACCTGATCCCAGGAGGCTCCTCCATCCAGGGTTCTCAACATAATATTTCCGCTGATGGCGTATCCTTTCAACGGATTTGCAAACCATACATCATAGAAAGCGGTGAGATTGACTCCCGGAATCTCAGTGAAAGACCATGTGATGCCTCCGTCGACCGTTTTCAATACCGAAGCTCCGCCCCCGACCACCCAACCGGTCAATTCATTCAGAAAGAAGACAGATAACATGTCGGCTGTTACACCGGTGTTAAGGATACTCCAGGTGATTCCGCCATCGGTGGTCTTCATCACCGTACCACAATAGCCGGCTCCATAGCCAACCTGGGAAGAGGGAAAATAAACTGTACGAATACAGTTCCCTTGTGGCAACGGGTTTTGCCAGGTCCACTGCGCTTCCAGCAAAGGCATCAGGACGACCAGCAACGATAGAGTCAGGATAATTTTTTTCATTGGAAGTCATGAATTTGTTTTGTCCTGTAAAAATACGAGTTATTTACATACGAATAAATTTCTCAAAAATAATTATATCGCTGCATTATCTTTGCAGCCTTCTCAACACCAATCCATCTTCTCCATGCCTGAAACCGAAGCTCTCCGTCGTTCTAATGTTATGGTTACCGGCGGGTGTGGGTCCCTGGGGAAAGCGCAGCGATTTTACCTTCAATTCCGAAAAGGCTTCCAGGGAGTTCAGATACAAGCCTAAATACAACGAAAAAGAGGCGATGGAAAAACCATCGCCTCTTTTAAACGTCCCGGGAAAACCGGATAAATGCGCTATTACTTCAGGGTACGCATGTATGCTACGAGCGCCCAGCGGTCGGTTTCAGCGGGAACCTTCTTTTCGTATGCCGGCATCTCGCCATTGCCGAATGTGGTCTTGTAATAAAGTTCCCCATCCGTTTGTGCCTGGAATTTGGCATCTGTGAAGTTGCCGGGATCGGTTTTCAGCATAGCTCCTTTTGGTCCGTCGCCAAGACCTTTGGCTCCGTGGCAGGATTTACACTGTTTCGCCCATAAGTCCTTGCCGTCAGCAATCACGGAAGCATCCTTGAGGTTTACACTAGATTTCATCGTTTTGTACTTGGCCGGAACTTCCCAGCTCTTGCTTTGTGCCCCTGCTGTTCCTGCGATCAGAAGAACAACGGCCACCATCAAAATAATCTTTTTCATCTGCGGTTTAATTTTATGCCACAAAGATACTAAAAAATCTAGATATATCGATATTTTAACAAATTTTAGCAAACGGTTGATCTCAGGGATTTAGTTTCCCTACTGCCCAGACTCCTCAATTTCAGGCAGTTTCATTTCAGGATAGAGAATTTTATGGATCTCCGCCAGCTTTGTTTCAATCCTGGACCGTTCTTCCCGGCTTGCATCCTGTGAATCAGGGGACGTTAATAATGATTGAAAACGCTGGCTTAACACTGCCTCCTCTTCAAGGATCGGAGTGATGTAATCAATATACTGCGGATAAATGGAATCATAATATATTTTCCACCCCTCCTTCAGTTTGTCTGAAGGTGAAACGCATGCAAAGTACTGTGCCAGCATCCGTTTCTGAACTGGACTTGGATTCAGTACGATCAGTTCCGTCACATAATTGTCGTAAAACTTAAGCTCGGCCAGACCAGCCTGGCGGTCCTTAAAGCCATAGTCGATGATAATAGTGACCACCACCAGGGCAACACTAACGATGAACCATTTCAGAAAATCGATCCAGAATTTCAACCGTTGCATGGATTGTGCAGCCAGTTTAGCGGGATCAGGTTTTGGGGTTGATGTGGGTTTCTTTTCTTCCATATTTTTTGATTCGTTTTACATTATTCTTCAATCTTTTTAATTGTTTATCCTGAAACCGTGACATAAAAATAATCATGCAAACCGCCCCAATCATTGCGTATAACATATCCGACTGAGTGTCCCAGACATATCCCTGGGTTCCAAGAAATGCTTCTGCCGATTGTCCGGACAAAACAGCTACCCCCCATTCTAAAAACTCATAGAAAACACTGATACTTATGCACACGCAGACAGTTAAAAATGAGAGCCACAATCCTCGTTTTACGATCTCAAGCCTGATAAACAGTTCTCTGGCAATCATTGCCGGCACAAATCCCTGGGCAAAATGACCAACTTTATCATAATTGTTGCGGCTTTGATGAAACACCTCTCTAATCCAGTCAAAAAATGGAACCTCCGCATAGGTATAGTGACCACCGATAAACAAGATATAACAATGAATTAAAATAAAACAGTAGGTTAAATAAGTAAACCGAAACCTGTTGAATGTGGCCATCAATACAAGGCACCCTAAAATAGCCGGGAATACTTCAAGAAACCATGTAAAATAGTCATGTGGCTTAATCCCGGATAAAATCAATCCGATGAAAAACAGACTCAGTAAAATCCAATATTTTTTCATCCTCTCAAAGATAATGATTAGTTGATTCGGATGCGGGACCAAAAAAAATTAATATCTTGGACGCTCTTTTCACATCCATAGAAGGTTATCATGTTCAGGAAATACAGTATCATTCTCACACTCTGTTTTGTAGTATTAACAGGAATCCTTCATGCACAGGATACCATTCCATTGACAATTCGGGCTACCACAACCCCTCTTCCTTTGGAAATGAAGCAGTTGACGATCAGCCAACAGATCGACCGGGCCTTCTCTCCAATCGTGGCTGTCATGAATTCGATCCTTTTCTGGGATCCCTTTGCCTACACCGGACTGCATGATCCGATAGTCTATGATGAGAACGGAGTTCCGTTTCGCGACAGTGCCGGTAACCCTGTTCGTTCCAACGTTCCATTCATTGTCGTATGGTTGATTTTTGGAGCTGTCGTTTTCACCATCATGATGCGATTCATCAACATCCGGGGATTCAGGCATGCTATCCAGCTGATCCAGGGGAAGTATGACGACCCGAGCGATCCCGGTGAAGTCTCCCATTTCCAGGCGCTTACCACCGCTTTATCAGCGACAGTCGGTCTTGGAAACATTGCCGGAGTAGCCATCGCCATATCCATTGGTGGACCTGGGGCCACTTTATGGATGATTATAGCCGGCTTGCTGGGGATGACTTCCAAGTTCACCGAATGTACCCTGGGAGTAAAATACCGGAAGATCAATGAGCACGGTGTGGTTTCGGGCGGGCCGATGTATTACCTTAAAGAGGGATTGAAACGCAAGAAGCTGAAATGGCTGGGATGGTTCCTCGCAGGGATGTTTGCCATCCTGGTTATCGGCGGATCTTTCGGAGGAGGGAACATGTTTCAGGCCAACCAGGCCTTTTCACAGCTAGCCTACGTGGTACCCTCCATCCAGCATTATGGTGCCTGGTTCGGGATGGGCCTGGCCGTGTTGGTAGGTATTGTGGTGATTGGCGGAATCAAAAGTATCGCAAGGGTCACCGATAAGATTGTCCCTTTTATGGCTCTTTTTTATGTGGGAGTCGCTCTGATCATTATCGCCATGAATATTCACAACACCGGGGAGGCCTTCTCCATGATCTGGAACGGAGCCTTTGCTCCGGGAGCTTTGAAAGGTGGGATCATCGGGGTGCTGATCGTTGGATTCCAGCGGGCTGCCTTCTCCAACGAAGCCGGTGTTGGTTCGGCAGCCATTGCCCACTCGGCCGTGAAAACCGACAAGCCTATCACTGAAGGTCTGGTAGCATTAATGGAGCCATTCGTGGATACCGTTGTTATCTGTACCATGACTGCACTGGTTCTGATCTTCACCGGGACGTACGAAAATCCACTGGGCCTTGAAGGAGCTCAACTTACGAGCCAGGCCTTTGAGAAGGTCTTTTCCTGGTTCCCTTATATGCTGGTGGTGGCTATTTTCCTTTTTGCCTACTCTACTATGATCTCGTGGTCCTACTATGGCCTGAAAGGCTTCGATTACCTTTTCGGAGGATTCTCAATAAGACTCTTCGGAACCAGAGAAGTTGCCAAATATGTGTACTTCGTTATCTTCCTCGGATTCATCATCGTGGGAGCCTCTTCAAACCTGGGATCGGTGATCGACTTCTCCGATATGATGATCCTGGCCATGGGGGTCCCCAATATCCTCGGATTGCTTATCCTGGCTCCGGAGGTGAAGCGCGACCTTAATGAATACTGGAGAAAACTAAAATCCGGAGAAATGAAAAAATATACGAGAGCAGAGAGAAAAAAGATGAAAAATAATTAGTGATACAATCAGATTGTACCTATCTTCGCCATAGATATATCTTGTGAAAAAGTTTCTCTATACATTTGTCCTCTTCGGCACTGTTATCTCCGGGATTCAAGCCCAGCAGGGAGTATTGACCGCTTCCGGGGATGCCATTGGCAGCAATGGCAATGTGAGTTATTCGATCGGACAAATTGCTTACCTCACCTTAACCGATACCAATGGATTAATTATCCAGGGGGTTCAGCAACCCTATGAGATTCAGTTTCTCCCTGGAATCAATGAACCTGCAGGATTGTTACAGGAATGTTCACTCTTTCCCAATCCCACCGACGGAGAGATCACCCTGAAGATAGAATCATGGACCCCGGGTTGCTATGTGTACCGTTTAACAGATGCCCGTGGAATAGTCCTTTCGGAGCAACCGGTGGGAAGTTGTTTATCTCCGGTTCACATGGAATCATTTCCTTCCGGAACCTATCTGATTACTATTATTTGTAAAGAGACCATACTTGGGACCTATAAAATAATCAAACGATGAACAGATCTCTTCTGCTGCTCGCGGGAGTCATGCTCTCACTCGCCCTCCTGGCACAATCTCCGGAAAAGTTCAGCTACCAATCTGTCATCCGGGATGCCGATGGTAAATTATTACAAAACAAAACCGTAGGGATCCGGATCAGTGTGCTGGAGGATTCAGTTTCCGGTATGCCAATCTACACCGAAACCCACTCGGCAAATACCAATGCAAACGGCCTGGTCACCATTGAAATCGGAAACGGAACCACTTCGGGTAATTTTGATGAAATCAATTGGTCTTCCGCGGCATATTTCCTGAAAACGGAGACCGATCCAACGGGAGGCACCAACTATAACATCACAGGGGTCAGTCAGTTTTTAAGTGTCCCTTATGCACTCTATGCAAAGGAGGCGGGAAAAGGCTGGCCAGTTGCTTCAAAAACGGTGATCACATCTTCACAAACCTGGACAGTTCCTTCTGCCGTGACAAAGATCAAAGTTGAACTATGGGGAGCTTCAGGCGGTGGCGGTGGCGCCGGAGCCTACAGCTACTCTTATTCCTATAACCTGAACAATGGCGGATATGGCGGAAGTGGCGGTTTTACCACTCAGGAGATAGAAGTGGAACCCAACCAGGAGTTCAACATAACCATCGGAACCCCTGGCCCGGCAGGGAATAACGCCACGCAAAGTGGTAATTACTGGTTTGGCGATACCAACGGGGAAGATGGGGGTGATTCGTGGTTTGGTGACATGAAAGCCGCCGGGGGCACAGGAGGTAAAAAAGGAAGTTTTGCCCCTTATACAATTCACGGAAATGCAGGAACCGATAACATCGGAGAGGTTACAGGCCATAGCAATGAACCCTGCAACAACATCCTCGATGTTTGGGAGGGGCTGGAGAGATCCTATATCGCTGAGCGCATTTTAACCTCCCGCCCCGGAAAAGGGGGCTCCATCGTAACGGCATACTCCATAAACAAACCTCCATCCGAAGGAGAGGGAGGGTGTGCCATCATTACCTTTTTTGAATAACAGCACGTCTCTCCATGCACGTCCTGCCCACATGGCGTCTGTATCTGTTTACTCTCTTTCTCCTCTTTGTTGCCTGTGGAATCAGGTCGGATATTCTGGTTGACAAATCTTTCCTTCCACGGGTTCTGGCTCTCTCTCTCCTGTTACTCATTACCTGGTTGATCATTTACCACAACAGGGTTCCTTTGATCAACGCATACTTTTCCTGGTGCCTTGTGTTGTTCTATCTCTGGAGTATTCTCAGCGCTTTCTGGGCAATTTCTCCTGCCGAAACCCTCATCCAAAGCCAGTTGCTCTTTCTCTCTCTGATCACATTCCTGGTTATCTCGGATCTGAATTCTCACCACAGGAAATTTGAAGACATCTTTATCAAAACCCAACTTTTGGTCCTGTTGGTTTCGTTCGGACTTGCCTTTGCCAGGATGACGATGCTGAAATTTTATGATCCATACAAGATCGTCTCCATCTCTGCCAACAACAACCTCTATTCCGGATACCTGGTGTTATCACTCGCGTTCGTGTTCATTGGTTATTCCCGCTTCCGGGGCTTCTGGAAATACCTCTCTGCTGCCACAGCAACAGGCTCTCTCTTTTTCATCATCATTGTCCAGAGCCGTGCCGGATACCTGGGCGTTATCGCCGCCATCCTGATCACTTTCCTGCTGTTGTTCTTCAGATACCGGTATCTCCTTACCCGCCTGAACCTCCGTGTTGCAGCTCTCTTCCTGGTCATCCTGATTGCATCCGTGACCGTTTTTTATCTCTCTCTGGATACCGTCCGCCGACACTATTTCCTCAGCAAACTCCCAGTTTGGAATTATTTTGTCTCCTACGATGATGCCAATCTGGAAGCGTCGCGCAAGAAACGATTAGAGATTGATGGCTTGACCGGAATGCCGGAATTTGATTTCGCCGAATCCTATTACGAAAATGCCAACCTGCGCCTCATCTTCTGGGGAAAGTCTTTCCCCCTTTTTCTCGCTCATCCCCTGGTTGGTGTGGGTGCAGGAAACTGGAAGCTGGCGGTGCCATCGATTGCCAAACCTTTGAATCCCGAACATACCATCCGGAATTATACTTACAGCCAACCTCATAATGAACTGATCAGTTGCCTCACAGAGTTGGGAATCATCGGTCTTCTGATTGCTTTTATCCTATTCGTGTTCCCTTTGATTATCATCTATCGCCGGATTATTTCTTCCTGTGAAAAACCACCTGTCACTCTCCTCTTATATGCCTCTTTCATCACCGGATTCTACCTTTTTGCCATGTTTGATTTTCCACTAAAAAGAGTGGAACACAATGTCTTGCTTTTCTCTGCATATGCCTTCATGCTCCACCAGGTTCCCCTGAAAGCACGGAAGATTCCAGCCACACCTCTCCCATTAAGAAAAACGGTCTGTTTCATCGTTCCGATCCTGCTGCTTTTCACCATTTTCCTGGCAGCTGTAAGGGCCAAAGGAGAGTTTTACACATTGAAGGTATTCCGGAATGAACGAAAAAATGACAAAGAGGTGATCCGCTATTGCAATGAGGCTGAAAACAGCTTTTACCGGATCACGCCCAATACCCTGCCCATCGCGTGGTTTGAAGGCGTTGCCCATTACAGGATGGGAGACTTTCAGCAGGCGAAATCCTGTTTTGAAAATGCCCTGTTCATCACACCTTTTGAGGTCAGGGCGCTAAACGATTATGGGATTACTCTTTATGGCCTGCAACACATCATGGAAGCCAAAACAACCCTCTGGCAAGCCATTTCCCTGGATCCCTGTTTTGATGATGCGAAATTCAACCTGGCAGCCATCTGTTATTTTTCCGGACAGACCGACAGCGCTATTTTTTATGTCAATCGTTGTAGAGACTCAGGAAAAAAGGAAGCGTTTCTGGAGGAGTTGAAGTAAGAAAACAATAAGGAAATTAATATTGCGTTAAACAACATATTAAGCGATTGTTTGTTACCTCTTCCTGTAATCCAAACTAATTGATCATCTATGAAAAAATTCATGTTCATAACTGTTCTTGCACTTGCAACAGTTTTCACTTCATGCAAAAAAGAGAATGAAACCCCTATTGAACCTTTACCGGATTTCATGCATTTGAAAGTAGGTAATTATTGGGTTTATGAATTCTACAAAACCGACACAAACGGTATTGAGACAAAGCTTCAGGAAACCGATAGTGCGTATATCCTGAAAGACTCTATCCTCAATGGGAAGACTTACTTTGTAAAGATCCAGAGCCCGTTGCATTTTAACAAGAACCTTTCCTTCGGTCCGAACGTTTATACCGAAACCATTCTTATCCGGGATTCGTCAGGATACCTGGTAAATGAGATCGGAACCATTTTATTTGCACAGGAAAATTTTAATGATATCCTGAAAACCGACACCATTCCAGGTTTATTATGGTCTGAAACCAAAATGATCGGGAAGGATTCCCTGGTGACCGTACCTGCCGGTTTATTTATATCCAGGACTATTTGCTATACATATTATCCACTTGATTCGAATTATCACTGGGGAATACGCAAAGCATATTCGGTTTACGGAAAAAATGCAGGAATTTTGAAGTATACGTATGGGTTCTATTCTTCTGGCGTGAATTATGAAGCACGTCTGCTGCGATATCAATAAAAACCAGCTTGTTACTTCAAAACATCACCCTGGATCATCCCCTTTACCAGGATACGACCGAACTTATCAACTCCCGTTTCGACATCGATGCGTGCTTCATTGGATTTCAACAGGGCAAGTATCCCAATATTCGAAAATTTCTTCGGTGAATCGTCTCCGGTTTTCCACGCAACCCTTAACTCAGTAGAAGGACTGCCTCCGGCCAGGATCATGCCGGTCAAAAATATCGAAATCAGTTTTAGAAAGCCCTTTTTCATACCTTTTAACGTTTGAAGCTCTAAATATCACATAAATTCTCAAAGAATCAAATTCTAATTCTAAAGGCAGAAGAAAAATGTTTTTGATTTCGAACATTGGGGTTTGTGATTTATTTGATTTTTGGTGTTTGTAATTCTTTGTATCTTTATATCGGGATGAAGCCTTCGAAAGTCATAAAAAAGGAAATTACGGTCAGGGTTTATCGTGATGCATCTCAACTCACGGAGGATGAACAGAGACTTATCCGGGAGGCGCAAGCATCCATTAAGCGAGCCTATGCCCCCTATTCAAAATTTAGCGTGGGAAGTGCCGTATTGTTGGAAAACGGAAAGATCATTTGCGGGAGCAACCAGGAGAATGCTGTTTACCCGTTGGGATTATGTGCCGAACGGGTGGCCCTATTTACTGCCGGTAGCCATTTCCCGGATATTCCCGTTATCGCATTAGCCTTAGCCACTCAAAAAGCCCTGAAGCCAGATGAGGTGCCTGTATTCCCTTGTGGCAGTTGCCGCCAGGTATTGATTGAATCTGAAACCCGGCATCATCATGATATTAAACTTCTAATCACCGGAAGTGATGGTAGAATCTACGTGATTGATAGTGTAAAAAAGATTCTCCCATTCGCTTTCCAGGGAGATTCTCTGAAATAAACACGGAGATATTTAAATCATTTTTCCCTTTACTTACCTTCTTTTTTCGGTCACTTATCGATTTTTTATTCCCCGGCAAGCGGATTCAGCCTTTCTTTGCCAAGGATAGCCAACCTAACGTTAATTTAATCTAAGTTATATATAATGAATCTGTTATATTTGCAAAAATTTTAATCTTATGAATTGGAGAAAATCACTTATAACCATTGCTGTCGTTGGAGTTCTATTTATCCTGAGTAGCCTGCTTTACATGTTGTTCTCAGGGATGGAACAGAAATCGGAAGACAAGCAACGCGAAGAGATCAAATTGTTTGTTAAAACAGAGAAGGTTACTTACACGACCAACCAGGCAAAGATCATTGAAACAGGCCGCCTCTCCTCCCAGCATTCGGTCGACCTTAGTGCAGAGGTACAGGGGGAGATTCTGCCGGGCAGCGTAACCCTGCGTGAAGGGACGAAATTCAAACAGGGCAATCTGCTCGTCCGGATTTTCGATGAAGAGGCCCGCAACAATCTGAAAGCGAGTAAAAGCCGGTTCCTGAATGCCATCGCGGGCATCCTCCCGGATATTAAAATCGATTATCCGGGAAGTTACAGGAAGTACGAAGATTTCTTCAACAGTGTTAAGATCAATGAACCGTTGCCTCCGCTACCCGAACCTGATTCGGATGCTGAAAAAATTTTCCTGGCCAGTCGCAATATCCTCAATGATTACTTCAATATTAAAAGCTCGGAGGTGCGGTTGTCAAAATACACGTTATACGCGCCATTTGATGGGTCCTATACCATGGTTTACCTGGAGCCCGGATCAGTGGCCAATCCCGGAAGCCGTATCGCTTCGATGATACGTACTGACAAACTGGAACTGGAAGTTCCGGTGCGCATTGAAGACGCCTACTGGATCAATATCGGCGATCAGGTCAAGGTGACCACCAAAAACAGGAACATTAGCTGGACAGGTTCTGTTGTCCGGAAATCTGACTTTATGGATCCGGCAACACAAACAATCACCGTTTATGTGGCACTGTCGCCCGGCAACGGGAAGCCCCTGTTCCAGGGACAATACCTGCTGGCGGAGTTTGCTGCCAAGACCCTGGCAGAAAGTATGGAGATCCCACGGAATGCCGTATTTGAGACCAATAAGGTTTTCACCGTTGTTGATGGCAAGCTGAAAAAAGTGGAAATCGAGGTACTGAAAACAAATGAGACAAGCGTGATTTTTTCTGGATTACCAAAAGGGACAGATGTGGTTGTGGAGCCACTGGTTAACGCAAAAGAGGGGTATAACGCGGAAATAATGGAACAGCCATGAAGAAACTGATTTCAACATTCATCAAATACCCCTTCTACGCCAACATCATTCTGTTTATCATTCTGGTGATCGGAGCGATAAGCTTCGTCTCTATGAACCGTTCCTTCTTTCCCGAGTTCTCCGAAAAGTATATCAACATATCCGTCTTTTACCCGGGGGCCTCTCCTAAAGAGATGGAGGAAGGAATCACGGTGCGTATCGAAGAGGCGCTTCGGGGAATAGCCGGCATCAAGGAGGTGACCAGCACCTCCTCCGAAAACATGACTGCAGTGAGGGTGGAGATCACCGGCGAATACGATATTGACGAGACCCTGATGGAGGTAAAGAATGCCGTGGATGGCATCACCTCCTTCCCTGTGGATGCCGAGAAACCGATCGTAAACAAGCAACGGGCTACCACCTTCGCAATCTTCATGAGCCTTTCGGGCAATGTTGACCTGCTCACCCTGAAAAAGTATGCCAACGAGATCGAACAGGATCTCTACAATTCGGGGGTAATTTCACAAATCAACATAGGCGGATTTCCTGCCATTGAGATCTCGGTGGAGATCTCAGAAGAGAACCTCCTGCGTTACAACCTCACCTTTGATGAAGTCTCCAGGGCTATTGCCCAAAATAACCTGGACATTTCGGGGGGGCAGATCCGTTCCGAAAAGGAGGAGATCATGATCCGAAGCCGGTACCGGACGGTGAAGCCGGAGGAGATCGAGCAGATTATCATCCGGGGGAACCCCGATGGAAGTTACCTGCGTATAGGCGATGTGGGGACGGTGCAAACACAGTTTGCCGATGTAGCCAGCACCTCCTTGCTTAACGGAAATCCCGCGGTTACCATTCAGATATTCAAGCTCCCCACGGAGGACCTGACGGCCATCTCGTCCTTTTGCAACGAATATGTTGATACCTGGAACGAGATTCACAATGATACCGGGATGACTGTTACCTATGACTTCCTGGAATTACTCAAAGTCCGGCTGAACCTGCTTTACAGGAACGGAGGCATCGGTTTGTTGATGATCTTCATCACCCTGGGTCTTTTCCTGAGCCTTCGCCTCTCCATTTGGGTTGCCATCGGAATCCCTGCATCATTCGGAGCTATGTTCATCCTGGGAATGTTTTATGGCCTTACGGTGAACATGATCTCCCTCTTCGGGATGATCCTGGTTATCGGAATCCTGGTGGATGACGGCATCGTAATCTCTGAAAATATATACACGCACTTCCAGCGGGGAAGTTCTCCCCGGAAAGCAGCTCTGGAAGGGACGATGGAAGTAGTTCCGGCAGTAGTCACTTCGGTAACCACTACCATCGTGGCATTTGCTCCGCTGTTTTTCATCAAAGGAAGGATGGAGTTTATGTTTGAGATGGCTTTCGTAGTGATCTTCTCTCTGGCCTTTTCGCTGCTCGAAGCTTTCTTTGTGTTGCCAGCCCACCTGGCAAGCAGCTGGGTGTTGCGCCGGAATGTTCGTCAGAATACCGGAAAACGGATCCGGGATGCGCTTGACTGGTTTGTAGATTTCATGCGGGCAAAACTGTATGGCAATACCCTGAAGTTCGTGATAAGATGGAAGTACGTGGTGATCTTTGTCCCTATCTTCCTGATCATGATCACCGCCGGCCTCTTCAAGGGAGACCTCATCAAAGGAACCTTCTTCCCGGCGATCCCGTTCGATCAATTCACGGTAGATCTAGCCTTTAAGCCAGGGTCGGGAGAAGCTCAAACACTGGAATACCTCAACCTGATCGACGACGCCATCTGGGAAGTGAATGCTGAACTGATGGAGGAGCTGGGAGATTCCAACAACCTTGTGAATTATACCTTCCTCTCAACCGGCAATGCCTTCAGCGGACAGGAGCGGGGATCCCATGCAGGGAATATTTTCGTACTGCTCCGGGATCTTGAGAAGAGCGGCACTTCCAGTTACGAAGTGGTTAGCCGTGTTCAACAGAAAGTGGGAGACCTCCCCGAAGCAGAAAAACTCACCATCCAGGGGAGAGCAACCTTTGGAACCCCTATTTCTGTTAGCCTACTGGGCAAAGACGAAACCGAACTGAACATGGCCAAAGAGGATCTGATCCAAAGTCTGAAACAGATCGAAGTACTGAACAACATTGCCGATGTAAATCCTACCGGGATGAGGGAGGTACAACTCAAACTCAAACCTCTTGCCTATTTTCTTGGGTTCAACCAGGTTTCCCTCACCAACCAGGTTCGTCAGGGTTTCTTTGGTGGACAAGCTCAACGGTTGCAGCATGGCAAGGATGAGTTGCGCGTATGGGTCAGGTACCCAAAGACAGACCGCATCAATCTGGGCCAACTGGAAACCATGAAGATCAAGACCATCATGGGTGATTACCCCTTGTCGGAACTGGCTACCTACAAGATTGAACGGGGACCGGTCAGCATCAAGCACTATAACAGCTCCCGCGAGATACGTGTGGATGCCAACGTAGTAAGTTACGACACCCCCATTATCCCTATCCAGACAAAGATTGAAACCGAGATCGTTCCCGAACTATTGGCACGCTATCCGGGCATTGATGTGACCTACCTGGGGCAAAAGAAAGACAGTGACGAAACGATGGCCCAAATCCAGAAGTTCTTTCTTCCGGCTTTCCTGCTGATGTTCCTGATCATTATCATCCATTTTAAATCCTTCTCCCAGGGATTGATCATCGTTGCGATGATCCCGCTGGCCTGGCTGGGAGCCATCTGGGGCCATGGGATCGAAGGAGTTCCTGTTTCTCTGCTCAGTGTTTGGGGGATGCTCGCGTTGTCAGGAGTAATTATAAACGATGCCGTGGTCTTCCTATCCAAATACAATTCATTGCTTCTGGAGGGACGAAAGGTGAAAGAGGCGGTTTTCGAGGCCGGCCAGGCACGTTTCCGGGCAATCGTTTTGACAACCCTGACAACTACGGTGGGTCTCTATCCGATTATCCTGGAGAGGAGCTTCCAGGCACAGTTTCTTATCCCGATGGCTGTTGCGCTCGCTTATGGTGTACTGGTGGGGACCGGGTTTATCCTGGTTTTCTTCCCTGTGCTGATCCTCGCCCTGAACGACTTCAAACGCTATTCTATCTTTTTCTATAACCGGATCAACTTATGGGTGCTGCAGGGAGATCCCAAACGGAAAGTTCCTCCAAAGATCGCGGCAAGACTGTCGGAATTACCTTCCAGGGAGAGTGTTGAAAAGGCGCTGATCTACAGCAAACGAACCATTGAATAACGAAACGGAGAAAATCCATGATAACAAAACACCCTTACTCTCATACCCGCATACTCCGATACCTGGTTGTATGGCTTCTGGCGCTACCCCCTCTCTTCACCCAGGCACAGCAACCCCTCACGCTGGCAGGAGCTATCGCCAAAGGGCTGGAGAACAACTTCCAGATTCGGATTGCCGGGCAAAATTTCAACATTGCAGCTCTCACCAACGCGCAGGGAACCGTGGGCAGATGGCCTTCAATCACTATGGGACTGAACAACATCAACCGGTACGACAACACGCCTGAACTCGATTCCACTAACTTCAGCTTTAAACGTGACGACACCTACTCCAATTCGCTGACCCCTTATGTCAACGTGAGATGGTTGCTGTTTGACGGATTGTCGGTGACCATGAACAAGCAGAAACTGGACCTGCTGGAAGAGTATTCGGCCGGATATTCTGCAATTGTAGTAGAGAATACCCTGCAGGCTATCATCCTGGGATACTACAATGCCCTGTTGGAACAGGAGCGGCAGCGAGTTCTGAATGAGGTGAAGAATCTTTCGGGCGACCGTTACAGGTATGAAACGATGCGGAAAGAGCTGGGGAGTTCAGTGACCTTCGATGTGTTGCAGGCTAAGAACTCGTTTCTCAGTGATTCAACCAATTACCTCCTGCAGGAGTTGAATGTGAAGAATGCTTTTTTGCGCCTCAACCTGCTGCTGGGCGAACCTCCTTCCGTGCAGTTTTCACTGACCGACAGTTTCCAGGTAGAGCTGCAGCAATATATTCTGACTGATCTGATGGAGAAGATGCTCTCCAGCAATACCAACCTGCTCAACCAATATGTGAACCAGGAGATCCTGAAAAAGAGTGTCCGAATCTCAAAAAGCGACCTCTGGCCCACCCTTTCGATGAATGCCGGCATGGATCTTACACAGGGTTGGTACGACTTCAACAAGAATGAAGCCAACACTTACCTCTTCGACTACTATGCCAATTTCAGCCTAAGCTTCAACCTCTTCAACGGAGGGAATACATGGCGGGCGATCAAGACAGCCAGGATCAACGAACAGATCGGAACCCTGCAGATGCAGGAACTGAAACAGACCCTTGAGAACCTGCTGGTCACCCAGTTTGAGCTCTACCGTATCCGGCAACAGCTGTTACAGGTAGCCCAGCTTAACATGGAGAGCGCCCAGCTTAACATGCAGATCGCCACAGATAAATACCGCAACGGTACCATCAACTCCTTCAACTTCCGCGACGTACAGCTGATTTACCTCAATGCCGCCTCAAAAAAGCTCAACGCTATCTATGACCTGATCGACAGCCAGACGGAGTTGTTGAGGCTGACGGGGGGTATTATTCAGAATTGACGATTCTCCCATTTCCTTTTTTTCACCACGAAATCCAAAAGGGGAGTTGCTCCTGCCTGGCAGGATTTCCTCCACCTCACAACCTTTGATTTCTTGTTTTAGGGAGCATTTTTTTTTGTTACTTCGCATAAAAATCCAGGCGTGTATGTTCCAAAGTGACTTTTCCTCCAGAAACCAAAAGCTTTACGAATCGAAACAGGTCGTTGACTCTTACGTTAAATACCAGGGCCTCGAAAAACCCGAGGAGACCATCATCCGGATGTTCGGCGATCAATGGCGGGAAATGAAGCTCCTGGATATCGGTATCGGTGTGGGTCGGACAACAGGCCATTTTGCCCCACTGGTAAAAGAGTATACCGGGATCGATTATTCAGATCATATGATCCGGAAATGCCGGGAGTTATATGCCTTTTCTCCTGAATATGTCTTTAAGGTCATGGATATGCGCAGTCTCGAAGGTATTCCTGACGCCTCCTACGATTTTGTTTTATGCAACTTCAATAGCCTGGATTATATCTCCCTCGAAGGACGGATTCAGTCGCTAGCCGAAGTATTGCGTGTGTTAAAGTCGGGTGGCCATTTCTTATTCTCCTCACACAACATCCTGGGATTGAAAGATCAGTATGTGTTTAAACATGGATTATCGCTAAAGAAAAAATTGGTCAATCCGATCAAATACATTAGCATCAGGCTTGTCAATAAATCCTTCTCAAAAATTGACAGTTCAGATTTTCAATTGGTTTTAGATGGATCGCACCTTTTCAGGACCAAAGTTTCCTACATTAAAACCCAGGCTCAGATCAATCAACTCATGGACGCAGGCTTTGAGGAGATATCAGTCTACTCCATCTTCACGGGTGAAACACTAACAGAAGCGGAATATAACACTCTCCGCGATCCTTGGTTCTATTATCTCTGCAAGAAGAAGGTATAGACTAACTGTGGCGCCATCAATTGTCAGGGAAAAGGTTATACATTAATTTGTATATTAGTTGAGAATTTCTTCATGATGAACCTCCTCCGCCGAAAAATGATCAGGGATCTCCTGATGCTCTTTACTCTCCCCCGGGTGAGGGCAGAAATCGCGAGGCTGGCGAAAATATTCCTTAAGGAGACCATCAGGTATACCGGGGGGATCAAAGGGGAGGCAAAGGAGACCAAAGCGGCGTTTCAGATCCTGACGAAATACATGAAGCGGGAGAAACTTACATCGGCTGAGAAGAAGCAGTTTGTCAAACAGATGATCGACCTGTTGAAAGGGACCGGCGTTGTGGTTCCCGTCATGCTCATTCCGCTGCCGTTTGTTGGGACCGTCCTCCTGGTCATCGTGGAGCACCTCCTGCTGAGCATGAATATTCAACTGCTCCCATCGTCATTTTATCCGGAAGAAAAAATGGAATTATTGACGCCTGAAGCGATCGAAAAGGAACTGGAGGAGGGAAAAGAAAGTAAGGGCTCAAACTAACGATTCCCACTGTGTAATTCAACTGCCACCAGGTATTTCAACGGGGCGGGGAGATGGTATCCGAGGGAATTTCTTCCTCCCTGGCGGTTTGGATCAGCTTCAGCATTTCGGGAGAAAGTTTATCGGAATATTCGATCTCTTCCACATCCTCGTCACGAGCGCCCCTGCCGTATTTGAATGTTGGGTTCTCCTGCATTCCCAGGATCCTCATCGGGATGCCAACAATTCCCAAAGGAGGCAGCCCGAGGCGGCACTTGAGATTCAGCTTCCCGTCGAAGTTCGTTTGTCCCTCTATCCGGAACCGGAAACCTGCCATCTTCATTTTCGTCCTCTCCAGGGTGATCACGTTGTTTTTGATGGTTGTCTTTAGATTCACCTTCGCCAATCCGGGATTCCTGATTCCCTCTTTCCCCAGATTTTTCCCCATGGCAGTGAAGAGTTTCAGCCCCATGACTTTGACATTTTCCAGTGATAGGGTTCCTCCCCCTTCCAGGGATGGATATACCGGGTTCATTCCCGCATTTAGCTTGCCTTTGAGCAAATAATCGAGCGATACAGTCCCTTCGCATTTTCCGGCAGACGTCGAGAGATTCCGGAAGAGTTCCACCTCGTGGTAAGCTCTGTGGACATCAAAATTTTTCGCGTCGATATGAAAATCAAAGAAGGCCTTCTCTGCTGTGATGCTGCCGTATGTTGCCTCCATGCTTACATTGCAGCCGATCAGATCAAAATTCATTTCGTTGAGCAGAAGTATCCCTTTTTGAACCTCCACCGTACTCGTCAGGTCCGTGATGTCCAGCCCCTGAAAGCTGATTTTTTTCAGGTTGGCTGTCAGCCCGATCTCTAAATTCTGAGGGATCAGTATGACACCGGGTGAAGAGGAGGTTTCTGCCGACGATGGGGCGGATCCTGGTTCTGCATCGGACAGGAATTCATCTATGAGCAGGTAATTTGACCTGAAAGCGAAATGTCCCTTCAACGGTTGGTTCTCAGCCAACACGTAATTGATCACATTGCTCAGGTAGCCATCCATGGTGATATCGGAAACACCATACCGGCTTTCGAATTTTTCAAACCAGATCCTGTCATTCTCAAAGCGGAATACGCCAGATCTAAGGATCACCGGTTTGGGCAGATACTTCGTGGTCAATGCAATATTCCGGAGAACCAGTTTCCCGCTGTTGTATAACCGGTCGTAATATCCGGCCAGGGCATCGCTCTGTTTACCCCTGAGGCTCAGATCGGTGGAAATATATCCGGCCAATTCCATGCCTTCCTGTGAGAAAAGACGATAGATCCCGGCCAGGTCAATAGAACCCTTGGATTTCAGATCATACTGAAGGTTCCCGGGATTGGAAAAACCGCCTGTGAACGAAAATGGGTTCCCCTCAAACGTGAAGGAGAGTGGATCAAGTTTAACGGTGGTGCCGGAGAGATTGCCCGTTTCGTTACCAATGGTGGCCGATAGTTGAATCTTTTCGATTGGACGCGGATAATATTTCGTCTGGATGGATCCATCATTCAGGGTCAGATTGACGGTAGCTCGGGGAAAGAGCTTCTTCTCCGGAGCATAATTCCCCTTGAGTTCCAGATTCAGATCAAGCATCCCTTTCAAATCAAGGCTGTCAAGCGGGATCGCCTTTTTCAGCTCCGCCAGGTTTACATGGGTCAGGAGGTTTGCTTCGATTGGCAGATCAACTAACCCGCGCACTCTAATATAACCCTCCACATGATTATTCAGGATGTTGGCCTCCAGGTTTTCTGCCTGTAGATTGATGGTTCGGTAATCGTGATTTGTGGCGGAAGAAGAAAGGTCGAACGAAATCTCCCTGACGGCTTCCGGGAGAGATTTATCATGGAAAAAACCGTCACTAAGCGTTGATGTGAGGGTAAAATCGGGAATGCTCAACATCACCGTATCCGATTGTTTACTTTCCGGATTCTGCCCGGTAGCGTAAATCCCTTCTGCCTTCAGCTTCATCTGAAATTTGCCCCGCAGGTCGGTCTCTTTGACTCCAAATCCGCTTACCCAGTTCTCCAGGTTAACATTGATATCGGCCTTTACCGATAGCCACAGGGAGTCGGTGCTGATGATCCAAAGAGATCCGCTCAGGTACTCCTCCTCAAACATGGAGAAGAGCGCCACAAAGATCTCGTACCCATCGTTCCGGAAATTGAGTTCACCGTGAAATTCAAATGGAATATCTTTGATTTTCAGGTCGTTTTTTTCAAGCTTCATGTTCATCGAATTCAGATCCACCTGAGTGATCAATTCGGCAGTAAGTGGTTTCGACTTGATGTATGGTACCTGATCATAAACCAGGTCGACTGAGTCGATGAACACCTTTGAGTCGAGCCGCATGATGGCGTTGCTGATATCATTCTTCCCGCGGTAGTTAATTCCATGTGCCACTATTTTAAGCGGAATTGAGAGATCAGAATAAACGAAGTCAGTATGGGTAAAAATAATATGCTTGATCCGTATTGCGACGCTTCCGGAATCAGGTTCCTCAGATTCTGAAGATTTGCTGCCGTTTTCAACAGAATCAGATGATGTATTGTAAACCTGGTAATTTGGAGTTCCCTGTTCGTTGTATTGAACGATGACCCGTCCATGGTCAATGTAGATCCGGGTTATCTCGACCGGACCGCTGACCAGGCTCCTCAAGTCGACTCCAAACGAAACCGTTCCGGCGCTGATGAGGGTATCCTGACTGAACGGGGGAGATGATTTCAGGGAGAAGTCAGACAAGTTGATGGTGAGATGGGGGAAATGACGGAAAAAAGAGATCTCCATCTCCGAGAAGTTCAGTTCGGTGTTGAGCGCTTTATTTGCTGTATGTTTTACAACCTGTCCGAGCTTATCCTGAAAAATGAAAGGAGTGAGAATGAGACACAACAACAGGACAAAGAGAGCTGCCAGCGTGATTCCGAAGATCCTGAAAGTTCGTTTCATTGGGCCTCTCCTTTCTTTGTTCATCGATTTATCTGTTATTTCGACAGGGTATTCAGCGCGGCCTGCCATGCCGGACGTGCTGTTGCCCAGCTCCCTTTGAAGTACTTATCGCTGATGTGCGATTCGAGTGTGCCGGCAAGCGATGCAACGGTTTTCACGGTGTTGACTGTCTTTGCATTTTTTATCCAGGAATCTTTGACTTTGCCCCAGCCGGCATCCATGGCTGAAGGTGTCAGACCTCCCTGAAGTGACTGCAATGTGGAAGAGGCTCCCACAGCATCTTTGACGTTGTTTGCTTTCGAAATAAAATTGGTTTTATTCTTTTTAAAGGAATCCGTAAATGCACCGTCGGAAAGGTTGCTGGTAAGTTGGCCGATGAGACTGCCGATATTGATTTTACTGGAAGATCTATCCGCTTCACCTTTTAGGTTTTGTTCTGCTTTTTTAACATCAGTAGAAGCAGGAACCTTGATGTCCTGTGCCTGTCCTATCCATGCAAACAGAACGAGACAAATTGTCACTGTAATTGTTTTCATTGTTTTTGGATTTTTAAGGTTGAAAATCACCAAGTAAAGGTACGAACAGATAATTCAGTTATGATAATATAACATAAATATTCCTAGTATCTTCGTACTTTCTTTTCTAAAATGCTTGCGAAAATTAGTCAACACTTCATAAGAATTCCCCGTTTAGGGATCTTTCTTGTATTCCTTCTGACCGTGCAGCACGCCTTCCCTCAGGGCACCTGGGACCGGATCGATGTTCAAACCACGCAAAACCTCCACTCAGTCTGCTTTGTTGACAATCTCTACGGATGGGTTGTGGGTGACTCCGGCACGATCCTGCATACAACTGACGGGGGAAACAGCTGGATTCAGCAGGATAGCCCGGTTGAGAATGATATTATATATGTGTTTTTCCTGAACCGAAACCTGGGATGGGCCTCTGCTTACAACTTCACTATTCCTCCCTATGGAACCATTCTTCTGAAGACAACCAATGGTGGAGCCGAATGGACCAGCACGCTCTATCATCAAGAGAATATTTTCATTACCTGCATCCATTACTTCGATTCACTCACAGGCTGGATGGGAGGCAAACCGCATGCGCTGGTAAAAACAACCGATGGAGGAATCAACTGGACACAGGCTGCCATCGACACCTCTACACTTGCCTTTTTCCCGGTTCTGAAACTTGCTTTCCTGAATGAAGAGGTAGGCTATGCCTGTGGCGGCATGTTCGACATCGCTGGTGTGATCTGGCGAACCCACAACGGGGGAGATCTTTGGTACGCCATCAATCCTTCCCAGGCTCCGGCCGATGAAGTCCATTCCCTGTATATCTTCGACGAATTGAATGTGATGGGTTGCGGTGGAGATCCCGATTATGGATATGGAGTAGGGATGATCCGCTCAACCGATAGTGGGATCAACTGGAACTATGATGAGATCGGGGTCCAGGGCATCGCATTCGACCTCGACTTCCGCACACCTTCCCAGGCATGGTCTCCCCTAGGCCCGCTGCAAAAACTGATCTTCAGTCTGGATAGTGGAGCTACCTGGACAGAGATTCCAACTCTGGATAACCTTGCCATCTTCGACATCACCTTTACCGATTCACTCAACGGATGCGCAGTAGGCGATGCAGGAGCGATCCTGAAATACAAGCCATCGGTGCAGCCTGGAATTCCTCCCTTTCCCAATTTTACCGACAAGGGGATTACTTGTAAGATGTTTCCCAATCCAACAAAAGGAAATTTGAAATTAGAAATTAGAAATTTGAGGTCAGGGTTTGTATCCATTCACCTTTATTCATTATTGGGTGACAAGGTTGCCAGGATGGTAAATGAGGAACTTGCTCCCGGAATACATTCTTTTTCGTTTGATACAGAGAAAGAGAATCTGTCGCCGGGAATCTATCTCTACCAACTCCAGGTGGATGGCGTAGTTCGCGACCAGGGGAAACTGATCGTGATTCATTGAAATTTTTGTAATTTTTAGTGGTTTGGCGGCAAAACTTCACCAGGAATGGAGGAATGCAGGAATGCAGGAATGAGAGGATAGCTAGAAATATATCAGTTTTAGGGTTCGGGAAACTCCGTTAACCGTGAGCCGGCAGAGGTAAACCCCGGGAGTCAATCCCCTCCCCTGGTCTGCTGTTCTGAGATTAAAATTCCCATTATATACTCCCGGTTTTATCGATTCATTTAGAAATTCTTTTAACAGAATTCCCGTCAAATCATATAAACCCAAAGTTACCTTACTTTCATTCGTAATTCGTAATTCATAATTCGTAATTCCAGTGGATGGATTTGGAAATAACGTAATCACCTGGTCAGTCCTGCATTCACTGGGAATTGCCTGAAGCGTGGAGAACGCCACTGGCGCTGCCCAGATCTGGTAAATGCCGGTGGAGTTATCCATCCACACCGGCCAGAGAGTGCTGTCGGTGGAAGTGATGTCGATGTTGTCGCCCTGATACCCTTGTCCCAGTCCGCCGATAGGTTTGGGTTTGAAATTGTGATCGCTCAGCTCATATTCGATCCAATGATCACCGCCATCAGTAGATCGGGCCAGGGTTACTCCGGCCGAATCGCTGGTAGTATGGATGTCGTCATAGAAGATCACATCAATGGCTCCGAACTGATCAACATGTACTGTGGGGAAATATTGCTCTTTCCCATTGTTCAGCGGATCCTGGTTTACCCGTATGCCGGCCGACCAGGTGAGCCCTCCGTCGGTGGAGCGATTGAGAATTACATCGGGATCGGTACCGGCGGGTAGCAGGTTTTTTTGTCCGGTCACAATATAGATCCATCCCCTCCTGGGGCCATCGGTCAGGTCAACATCCATGTTTGGCAATCCGTTGACCCGAATGTTTCCTTTATTGTAGAGCAAGCCCGTGATGCCATTTACCGGATAGGCATTTTCGGTGACATCCCATGCTGATCCTCCGGTGGTACTGGAGGCGAACCCCACCAGAATCTCTTTGAAGGGAGTCGTGTTGGTGACTCCTGCCCAGCAGATATAGACCTCCCCATCGGGACCTATCGCCATGTCGCCCCCGGCGCTCCGGTAAGAGGGATTGTTGACGGCAACCGGTGTGGTCCAACTCTGCGCTCCATCATCCGTACAGGCGAACACCAGGGGAAACGGGGGAGCAAACCTGACCCAGGCCGCATAGGTTCGACCATAGAAAGCACTACCCGGATTGGCATCAGATATTACAGCAGCCCGTTCCAGATCGTCGGTCGAGATCACCTTTTGTTCCGACCAGGTGGCCCCGTTATCATTGGAATGGTGTGAATAGAGCCCTCCAAAGGGGGTGAAACCCAACCGTGTGAGGATGAAGGTGCCGTTTTTGTCAATGGCAATGCCGGGATCTCCTCCGTGAAAGTTGATAGGCGGCCCTGTACAGGTGTCGTTTCCCCTCCAACTCTGTCCCCCATCCGTTGTCACATAAATCCCTTCACTGATAAAAAAAGTTTCGAAGTTAAGCGTGTTGCAGGTAGAGAAAAGGATTTCCTGATCCTGGGGACTTTTCACAATAAAGACCTCCGTTTGGTTGATGTTGCTGGGATAAAGACGGTAGTTGGGGCTGAACCGCAGGTTAACAGAATGATCCTGTGCAACAAGGACAGAGGGGATTAGGAGGGAAAGGAATACTGTTTTTGTAAATTTCATCTCTCTTCTGAATTCAGAGGGTATTTTATCCAATGGAACGCTGATAACGCAAATGAACGCTGATATTCGCGGATATTTTTTTCAAATATACCATGTTTTCAGTAACTGTTTACCCCTGCCCTAAAAAAAGCAGTTACTGAAAATCAGACTCCCTTTAGGGTAGAGGTAACACTGATTTTCAGGCAGGGGAGATCACAGCCCCTCCCTCCCCGATGGGAAAGGATTGAGTGGGTATTAGAATCTGTACCCCACGTTCAGCGAGATAAAATAGTCGCGTGGAGCGCCAGCTTCGAAGTACCGTTTATCCGCTGAATTTGTATTGGTAAAGCCAACGTAGACTGCATCGAACATGTTGTTTACGCCACCGGAGAGCATCAGGTTAAATTTGCCGAACCGCATATCTACCCCCAGCACACTGTTTAGCAGGCTGTAGGGAGCCGTTTCATCGGTGTTGGCATCGTCGACCCAAAGGCCGCTGATCCCCTGGTAACTCAACTTTGCAAAAATGTTGAAATGCCTACCAAGGGGATGGGCATAAGAGAGGGCCATGTATAGATTGTGTATGGGAATGCTTGGCACGATGTTACCCGCAAAATTCTGGTCAGTCTGGATGAAGTTGCCAAGGGTGTCTAACTCGATTGTACGTGCCTCGTATGTCTTATACCGGAAGTGGGACCAAGTGTAGGAGGCTTCAAAGTTGAGGTTCTCCCAAATCTCCACCAATCCGCCCAACTCCGTTCCAAGCCGGTGAGTTTTGGCTGCATTCCGGTAAAAGACATCTCCCAGTATTTCATAGGGGACAATTTCGCTGTTTACAACGATGTAAAAACCGGTAGCTTCAAACAACACTCGTTTAAACCACTTGGAATTATGTTGAAATAACCTGCCTTTGACACCCACTTCAAGGTTCTGAGACTCCTGTGGTTTCAGGTCGGTATTGAAAAGAAATCCCGGATTGGGGCTATCGAGCTCATTCCCGGCAGGTGCGTCGAAGCTATACCCGAACGAACCATACACTGCCAATAAGGGCAATACCTTATAATTAAGCGCTATTTTAGGTGTGAAGGCCTGGAAACGAAGCTGATCCTTCCGTGAGGGGAGGGTCTCTTCCTCCAAATGATAGCCAACGTTGTCGTATCGGCCGGTTAAGAGTATAAACATCTTTCCGGGCAGTACCTCCAGGTTATTGGAAATGTAGATTCCTTTGTTCCCGATATTTTCGGAAGTCAGTTGGTTCAATTGATCTCCCCGTTGGCCATTGATGTTGTCGTAGTATTCGGTACGGGCTGGCTGAGCATAGAGGTCTCCTCCAATTGAGAATTCATTGTGAATCCTCCCTAAATTGGCCTTGTAGATGTATCTGCCGCTTAGTCCCAAACCGTACCGGTTGATGATCCGGTACTCTTTCGATGTCCGTTCAAAATATTTGATTGTGCCATAGGTGGTAATCTCTATATCATGATTCAGTTTCCGGCCAAAAGTGGCATTGTACCGGATGCCAATCCTCCCTTTGGTGGTAATCCGCTTTTCATCCCGGTCGACCGAACGTGGATTTGCCTGTAAGGGATCCTGTTCGAACTCGGCTTTATTGAGCGAGCCAGGAAGCTTGATCAATCCATCAACAAAATAGCCGAGGATAGTTAGCCGTGAATGGGCTGACGGGGTAGCTTCTGCCACTATGTTGAGGATGTGCCAGTATTCGTTGTTATGAACCCGGTAGCCATCGTAATTCTGATAGCTGTAGGTCGTCAGAAACCGGTAATTGTCCGTTCTAACCGCAGCTTTAAATCCACTCCTGGATAACCCGAACGACCCGACTTCACCGAACCCTCTGACCGATGAACGGTCAAATTCAATGTCGTTGAAAAAATTTACAACCCCGCCAGGAGCATTGGTATAGAGGGAGGAGGCGTTTCCTTTTACGATTTCGATCCGACCCACGGAGTTGAAATCGATCGCTTCGATGCGCGTCTGGCCGTCGGGTTCCGACTCGGGAATGTCGTCGAGAAGGATCCGGATGCCACGGATCCCTGAATTGGAACGGCTTCCAAAGCCGCGCATTGAAAACCTGACGTCATGATTCCCATACCTTGACTGCAGAAAGAGGCCAGGGACAGCTGATAGCATGTCGTTGGCGCCGATCTTCCGGTCAAATTGAAAGTTTGAATAGTTGAGTCTCACGACAGAATATGGGATATCAATGATCCGCTCCGGCATCCGGGTGGCGGTGATCACGACCTCGTTAAGTTCCCTAAAAAGGGTATCTTCCGAAGCTCTCACAGAGTCGGTCAGGGTGATCTGTTGAGAGACCACTGGAACGGTTCCTAAAAAGAAAAGAAACAGGATTGTGAAAAGAAGCCAGGCTTTCATATATCGATATTTAATAGATACAAATGTACGAAGAACTGGTGGTTTTTTGTTACTTTTGATGTGAACGATTGTAAAATGAATGTAAATATTATCGGGGCTGGGGTGTCGGGACTCTCTGCTGGTTGTTACCTGCAGATGAGTGGTTTCAGTACACAAATTTTTGAACAGAATGACCGCGCTGGCGGACTATGTGCCAGCTGGAAGAGAGGAGAATATACTTTTGAGAGCGGATTTCAGTGGCTGTTAGGCTCTGGACCGGCAAATCCATTTTATCAGCTATGGTCGGAGCTCCTGGAAATGCAGTCCATCGATTTTATCACGCATGAAAGCCGGATGGACATAGAAGTAAAAGATACACAAAGCCCATCGGGAGATAAGATCTTTCATTTATATACCAATCTCGATGAGCTAAGGAGTTATCTTGTTGAAATTTCTCCTGAAGATCGACTCTCAATCGAAAAGCTGATCCGCTCCATGAGGAAAATACAAGCCTTTGAGATTCCTCCCATGATTAAGAAGGTTCCACAACTGTTGCCTTTGAAGCAAAAAATCAGGTATATCCGGTACCTTCCGTTACTATGGTTCCTAAACAGGATACGCAGAGAAACCAATTATTCCTTTGCCCGGAAACTGAAAAGTTCATTTCTGAGGGAAGCTTTTGAACTTCTCTTTGATGGAGAGGATCGTCCGCTGATGATCATCACGATACCCCTGGCATATGGAGATCTGCGTGCAGCAGGGTATCCCATTGGTGGAGCAAGCCTTTTTGTTGAAAAATTAACGAAAAAATACCTGGCCCTGGGAGGCCAAATCCACTATCAATCACCCGTCAGGAAAATATTGGTACGCAACCATCAGGCCACTGGCATTCAGTTTGAGAATGGAGATGAAGTAAAATCAGATCTAATTCTTTCTTCCGCAGACTGGCATTTTACACTCTTTGATGCGCTGGATGGCAGATACGTAAATAAGGAAATTAGGAAATTAGGAACCGAAGCGAAGCGGAGTTCGGTGGAGCCAAACCAGAAAAAACTGAAGGTATATTACTCCCTTGTGATCATTTCTTTAGGAATAAAAAGAAGTTTTGAAGGAGAACCTCATTTTCTGAGGTTTCCTGTTGATCGGGATCTGGTCTCCCCTGATGGCACCCTGTACTCCCGGCTTGAAGCACATGTCTATAACTACGATCCCACATTGGCGCCAAAAGGTAAAACCGTGGTTTCAGTCAGTTTTTATACCCAGAAAGCCGATTACTGGATCAATCTCAGAAAGCGTAACAGGTTGTTGTATAACGAGAGTAAGATGGAGTTTGCCGGAAAGGTGATTGACCTCATGGAGAAGCGATTTGGTAAAATCAAGGAGTTTGTTGAGGAGGTGGATGTAGCTACACCCGCTACCCTGTTCCGATACACGTCTAACTGGAAAGGATCAGCTCAAGGCTGGCTTCCCGGAGAAAACCTGATTGCGCAGTCACTGGTTAAACCCACACTTCCAGGGCTCAAGAACTTCTATTATGCTGGCCACTGGTCTATTCCCGGCGGGGGACTTCCGGTTGCACTGAAATCGGCAAGAGATGTTGCACAGATTATCTGCCATGACACCGGGAAACGTTTCGGAATCGATCAGTAATTTCTGCTATTTTAAGGATTTTGTTTTCTCCTTAAACTCCTTTAGCAATGTAGTGAATGTCTCTTTTACAGAGATGATGGATGTGGCCTTGAAAGCATTTGTTCCAGCGAATGCATAGCCGCCATTGAAGTTACCTTTAACGGCATTGATCAAGGCAATGATGATGCAGTAAGGACTGGATGAAACGTCGCAGGTCCTGATACATTTAAACGGACAGGTGATTGGTTGCTTTTTCCCCTGTTTGACCTTCTCCAGGAAGTCGTTAAAGATAGCCCGGCCAGGCATACCAACCGGACTCTTGATGATTCCGATATCCTCCTTCTTGGCCACAAGATAAGCCTGCTTAAAACCATCAGCAGCGTCACATTCGTTGGTGGTGACGAATATCGTTCCCATCTGCACACCGGCAGCTCCCAGCTTCATGATATTATACATGTCCTCGCCTGTATAGATCCCTCCAGCCGCAATGACTGGTATCTTTTTGCCATATTTTTTTTCAAAGGGTTTCAGCTCTCTGATTACTTCCGGGATAAGATTTTCCAGCGAATATTTTTCATCTTCGATTTGCTCGGGCTTGAATCCAAGATGGCCGCCAGCTTTAGGCCCCTCCACAACAACGGCATCCGGCAGGTAATTATATTTGCTAATCCATTTCTCACAGATAAGCTTTGCTGCACGTGCCGAAGATACAATGGGGACCAGTTTGGTCGTACTATCTTTTGTCAGATAAGAGGGGAGCTCCATGGGCATTCCGGCCCCGGCAAAGATCACATCGATCTTCTCGGCAATGGAAGTTTTCACCATATCAACAAAATTTGACATGGCCACCATGATATTCACGCCGATGATCCCTTTTGTTTTCTCCCTGGCCAGGCGGATCTCTTCTTTCAGCCCATAGATACTTGCTTCGAGAAAATCAGAAGAGATCTTCTTATAAAGCAACCCCAGGCCTGCGCTTGAGATGACACCTACACCCCCTTCATTTGCCACAGCCGAGGCAAGTCCGGAAAGTGAAACACCTACACCCATTCCACCCTGGATGATGGGAACGGGGATCTTAAAATTACCTATTGAAAGCTTTTTCAGGGGAAATATTTTTACAAAGGTACGAAACTTATACCTCCATCCTTTATAATAATAAATCTTAACCTGATTTTAATGTCAGAAAACCAGAGACTTACTGCACCATCATTTTGTGTGTTACGCTCTCTCCATCAGCCTCAACACAATAGGAGTACATCCCTGCAGGCAATCCAGATATATCCAGAGAAATCAGATTGGTCCCCGAATTCATCCTGCCCAGCTCTGTACGTCACAGTGTCTTGCCAACGACATCAATAATACTGACAGAAACGATTGAAGGGATTTCTATTTGTATTTCGATTTGGGTGGATTGGAAAGCTGGATTAGGGTAATTCTGCGATACAACAAATGCAGAAGGTTCACTGGTTTGCGGAATCCCTACAAAAAAGGCTTTGGGAAAGTTCATATGGTTAATGAAGCACTCTTCACCCGAACCTGTTCCAGGCGTAAAATTTTCCTGGAAGATGACATGAACCTCATCGTCAACGATGGGTGAAACGCCTGGGAAAACGCATTCCGAATACCAGAACACCACTCCGTCGGTTAGGTTCTTGATGCCATTCCAGGTTATTCCGGCGTTGAGGATCACGCCGTCGGGGGTCACCTGCGATTCACATAAGCTGGGGTTGGTCGGGGTTAAATTGTCAGTCACATGCCTGTTCTGCGCGTACGCTGATACCATTGCAAGAATAAGCGCCAAAAAGAGGATCTGCTTTTTCAGCGTTTCTTTGTTGTCTGATTACTTTAGTAAAGATATTAAGATAATACCTGAATAGCAAATATCGAGGAAAACAACAAAATACCTTCAGGGCGATTATCAGTATGTTATTAATCTGCTAGCCCGAAATGCAATAGAGCTCAGATTCGTTATAGCGTGAAGCAATGGCGATGTGGGTGCCATTGGCATGCGGCGCAAAGAGTTCGGAGACGATCTCAGGGCGGTTGTTGTTTACTGAAAGGTGCGAAAGGATCAGCAATTTCAGGAAGGGCGCCCGGTACCAGATAAACGTTTCCAGGGCCTGCGTGTTGGAGAGATGTCCCCTGCCTCCACGGATACGCCGTTTCAGGTGTATTGGATAGTTCCCCTCCTGCAGCATGGTTTCATCGTAGTTGGCTTCCAGGAAAGCGGCATGACACTGGCTGAACCGTTCAGACACATCATCACAAGCTATCCCGATGTCGGTAAAAACACCAACTGTGGTTCCATTGCAGGAGACAGAGAAGCTGTACGGGTCGATACCGTCATGTTGCTTGGGTATGGGGTGAACGGTGAGGCTTCCGATTTGCACCGGCTCATTAGCCGAAAAGGATCTCAGCAGATTTGGATCAGGCCTCATCCGGCTCTGGTTGTAAGTTATGGAGGTCATGAAGACCGGAATCCCGTATCTCCTGGAGAGGACTTCCACCCCCCGGATGTGGTCGCCGTGCTCATGGGAGATAAAGATGGCACGTACCTTCCTGAGAGACAGCTCCAGCCGAGTCATCCGGCGTTCGGTCTCCCTGCAGGAGATGCCGGCGTCGATTAAGACGGCATCGTCGTCATTTCCAATATAATAACAGTTTCCGTTGCTTCCGGAGTTGAGAGAGGCGAGGTAGAGTGACATGGGGGTAAAGGTACCCACAAATTATTGCATTCAACCATGTACAAAGAAGTATCTTTGCATCATTATTAAACATCTATTTTAACGGAACATGTGGAAATTAATCTTGTTATCGATATTGGTCATCGGAATTGCAATTGCTGCCATTGCAATAAAGATGTTTGTAAAGAAAGAGGGGGAGTTTAAAAAGTCCTGTTCCAGCGTTGATCCCTCAACGGGAACCCGCTTTGGCTGTACCTGCGGCAATGCCGACGGCGGGGAAAACTGCGACAACCGCTAACTCATTAAAATATGGAAAAACTTATCTCTTGCTGTGGATTGAACTGTGCGGCTTGTGAAGCCCGGATTGCCACGATAACCAATGATCAGGCATTGCGCGAAGCCACGGCCGAAAAATGGCGTACCGAATACCACGCCGAAGGGATCACTGCCGAAATGATCAACTGCACAGGATGCAGGGCTGAAGGGGTGAAGATCGGTCACTGGAGCGAATGTAAGATCCAGTTGTGTGCAACCGACAAAGGATTCACCACCTGCAGTGAGTGTCCCGAACTGGAGACCTGTACCACCGTTGCATTTGTTCACAAAGCCGTTCCGGAAGCGCTGGAAAACCTGAGAAACCTGAATTGACACCCGGCTATTCCATTAATACGACGCTCAGGTAACAGTACACCAGGGATTGTTCCCTCACCGGTCATACTGTCACTTTTTTATCTCCTTTGCAGATCTCTTTAGCCCCTCTGTCATCAATGTTTGATAGCTGCCTTCGGGCCCTGAGAAGATAAAGTAGGCTTCCAGTCCAGTGGTGTCACGTTCAAGGAAGTTCATCGCACTGTCGACTCCCATTACCATGAAGGCGGTGGCATATGCATCTGCATAGGCGCAGCGGTCGGCAACCACGGTGACGCCCAGCAGGGAGTGTTTTAACGGGTAACCCGTATGTGGGTCGATGGTGTGGGAATACCGGATACCATCCTGCTCATAGTATTTCCTGTAGTTTCCGGATGTTGCTACCGCACGGTTGTTAATGGGTATTTCGGCTCCGATCTCCCGGGCTGAAGACTGATCTTCCGATGGCTTCTCAATGCCTACCTGCCATGGTTTTTCCCCTGGTTTGGTGCCGTGCGCATACACCTCTCCACCGATATCCACAAGGTAGTTTTCGATACCCCTGGATTCCAGAAAATTCGAGATAAGGTCAACGGAATAACCTTGCGCTACGGCATTGAAATCAATTTTTATCCCTGGATCTGTCTTGATCAACCTGTTGTTCCTTATCTGGACATTTCTGAAATTAACCAGCGGAAGCAGGCTGTCGACCGTCCCCTGCCCGATGGCAGGCTTGTTTTCCGGTCCGAATCCCCAGGCATTGACCAGCGGCCCTATGGTGATGTCGAAACACCCGTTTGTCTTTTCCGAAACCTCCTGCGATATCTTTAAGAGTTCAAGAAACTCATCATTTATACCTACATCTTCATGGTTGTTTACCCTGTTGATCATTGAATTCTCCACCCACAAGGAAGCGGTCAGGTCGAACGCTTTCAGCAGGGAATCGATGGAAGGCTGGAAGTTCCTTTGCTCAGGATCATAATAGGTTACGGCGTAGTAAGTACCCTGGGCTAGACCGGTAAAATGGACCTTATCCGATGTGTTGGGCTGGCCACATCCGATGAGGAAAATAAGGCTCAGGAGAATCAAATAACCGAATGGCTTGAGATGACGAAAAACAAAAATGATGTTGGTTTGCAAGTTTATTTAATGTATGATAGATGATTAACCTCCGAAATCATCAAAAGCGATCATTTCTTCCGGCACTCCCAAGTCATCGAGCATTTTAAGTACCGCATCATTCATCATGGGCGGACCACAGAGATAATACTCAATCTCTTCCGGTTCAGGATGATTCTTCAGGTATGCATTCAGGATTACCTTGTGTATAAATCCAACAGAGCCCTCCCAGTAATCTTCGGGCTGTGGTTCTGATAAAGCAACATGGAGTGTAAAGTTGGGATTTTCCTCTTCTATTTTTTCAAATTCATCGATATAAAACAATTCCCTGCGCGATCTACCACCGTACCAGAATGTAGCTTTGCGCTTGGTATGCTTCGTTTTGAAAAGATCAAAAATATGGGACCTCATGGGGGCCATCCCCGCACCACCGCCTATAAACATCATCTCTTTTTCTGTATTCTTGATAAAGAAATCTCCGTAGGGGCCCGAGATGGTCACTTTATCGCCAGGTTTCCTGGAGAAAATATAAGAAGAGCAGATCCCGGGATTGACTTTCATAAACCCTCCTGTCTTGCGATTAAAAGGTGGTGTGGCAATACGTATATTTAGCATGATGATATTGCCTTCAGCCGGCTGGTTTGCCATGGAGTATGCACGGAATACGGGCTCGGGGTTTTTCATCTTCAAATCCCACATATTGTATTTATCCCATTCATCAACATACTCCTGTTCTACGTTGATATCTTTGTAATCAACCTCGCATTTAGGGACATCAATCTGGACATAACCTCCTGAAATAAATTCAAGGTTTTCCCCTTCAGGTAGTTTCACGACAAATTCCTTGATGTAGGTAGCCACATTATGGTTGGAGATCACCTCGCATTCCCATTTCTTTATTCCGAAGATCGCGGGTGGGATAGCAATCTTCATATCTTCCCTCACCTTGACCTGGCAGCTGAGCCTCCAATAATTTTGTTGCTCTTTCCGCGTGAAATAACCAACTTCTGTAGGGAGGATACTGCCTCCACCTTCCAGGACCTGGCATTTACACAAGGCACAGGTACCACCGCCCCCGCATGCGGAAGGAAGGAAAATGTCGTTTGCAGAGAGGGTGGTCAGCAGGGTTGAACCCGGATTGACTTCCAGCTCTTTTTCACCGTTTATAGTCAATCTGACTTCCCCTTGAGGGGTCAGCTTTGCCCTGGCATAGAGCAACATGCTTACCAGTAAGAGTAAAACGACGAGAAAAACGACGATACTTGATAAAACGACAACTCCGATGCTAACTTGCAGAAACATATCCTTCTTGTTGAGCGTGCTTAGATTTTAATTCCCATAAACATCATAAAAGCCATCCCCATCAATCCGGTGATGATGAAGGTGATGCCCAAACCCCTCAATGGGGCAGGAACATTTGAATAGCGTATCTTTTCACGGATGGCAGCAATGCCCACGATGGCAATCAACCAGCCCACACCCGATCCCAGTCCGAAGGAAGTGGCTTCGGCGAGAGATTGGTACTCGCGCTCCTGCATGAAAAGTGACCCTCCCAGAATGGCACAGTTAACGGCAATCAATGGCAGGAATATGCCTAATGAATTGTAGAGGGCCGGCGAAAACTTTTCGATAATCATCTCGACCAGTTGTACCATGGATGCAATTACAGCAATAAAGACAATGAATGAGAGAAAGTTGAGATTGACATCCGCAAATGACGCATCAAGCCAGGAAAGAGCACCTGGTCCTAACAGGTACTCATTGATGAGGTAGTTAACCGGGACAGTGATGCCCATGACAAAGATGACAGCAATCCCCAATCCTACAGAGGTCTTCACAGTTTTCGACACGGCGATGTACGAACACATGCCCAGAAAATAGGCGAAGATCATATTGTCGATGAAGATGGACTTGACGAATATATTTGTTATTTCTTGCATGATCAGATGACTAGAATTGGTTCACATTAATTCTCTTCAATGAGGTCGCGGAATTTAGAACGTTGGACCCAGATGATGATCCCCACAACAATCAATGCCATAGGGGGAAGGATCATCATTCCGTTATTCTCATAGCCCCAGTTATATAGTCCGGTCTTTTCCAGTACGGGGTATCCCCAAATCGTGCCTGAGCCCAGCAACTCCCTGAAAAAGCCTACTACAATGAGTATCCAGCCGTATCCAAGCCCGTTCCCGATACCATCAAGAAATGATGGCCAGGGCTTGTTGGCCATACCAAAAGCTTCAAACCTTCCCATGATGATACAATTGGTGATGATCAGGCCAACGAAAACAGATAACTGCTTGCTGACATCATAGGCAAATGCTTTCAGGAACTGGTCAACCATGATTACCAGGGTAGCAATCACCGTTAGCTGGACGATGATCCTGATTCGGGGGGGGATGGTTCTTCTCAGAAGCGAGATCAACACATTGCCCACGGCGAGGACAAACACCACCGAAAGTGCCATAACCACGGAAGGCTCCAACTTGGCCGTTACAGCCAAAGCGGAGCATATACCCAGCACCTGTATGGTGATTGGGTTATCCCGGTTTAGGGGTGCACTTATTAATTTTCGGTTCTTTAGAGAAAATAACGGATCCTTCTCTTTTACTTCCGCACTCATATATTGATATTATTTTGAATATACGTTGTATAATTTTCAAGACAGTTTTTCAACATTACGCTAACCCCGTTGCTGGTTATGGTACCGCCAGAGATGGCATCCACTCCATGGATCTGCTGAGCAGGCGCCATCGTGGATACTCCTCCCTTCACGACTCTGATCGAGACGAACTTGCCGGCATCATCAAAGATCCTCTTGCCAATGAACTGGTTTGAAAACTCCTTCGTTGAAATTTCCGCTCCCAGCCCAGGTGTCTCCTTGTCATGCGAAAAGTCGGCTCCGAGGATTTCGTTGAAATCAGGTCCGAACGCAATGTTGCCATAAAGCGGGCCCCAGAGTCCGACACCGCGTAACGGAACAATGTACATTGTATCTCCCTCAATTTCAGCAATAAACAGAGGGCTCAGGAAGGGATTCCCCATCTTTTTATTAAAGAGCTCTTTTTTAAGATCTATGTCAAAAGGTCTCACTTCTCCTTTTTCAAGATTGCCATTCTTGTAGATACTGGCAATCTGACCATTCTGATCTATCGCAAGTTCGGTTTTAATATACTGCTGGTATAATTCCTCTGCATCTTCAGCAGTCGCCTTCATATTCAAAGCAGCAAGGATACCCTGGATATTGGCAATGGTGATGTTTTTCTCTTGCCGTGGCTGCAGGAGCACTGCCGTCAACGACAGCAATACCGCGACGATGATCACCATAACCGTCGAATAGATGAAAATATATCGGTTGCTAAACATTCGGTAATTGCTTTATACGATTGTTCATTTATACATTAACATGAGCTTTTCGCCATCTTTTTCTTCTTTTTCCGATGTTCGCCTTTACGACATAATGGTCGATCAGTGGGGCAAAGACATTCATGAACAGGATGGCCATCATCATTCCTTCGGGGTAAGCCGGATTAAAGACCCTCACCATGATAGCAAAGAAGCCTATCAGGAATCCGTAAATATATTTCCCCCTGGTTGTTTGAGTGGCTGTAACAGGATCTGTTGCCATGTATACCGCGCCAAAAGCAAAGCCCCCCATGATTAGCTGTTTCCAGGCAGGAACCATCATGTAATCGTTAAATGCGACCAGATTAAATATCAATCCCATCACGATACCTCCTACCAATACCGACAACATGATTCGCCAACTGGCAACACCAGTAACGATTAAAATCAAGGCGCCTATAATAATTGCCAGTTTAGATGTTTCACCGATAGATCCCGGGATATATCCAAGGAACATATCCATGGGATCGGGGATCCTGGAAACCTCCCCGATCATGGCATCACCAAGGGGTGTTGCACCTGAAAAGGCATCAGGTTTATCAACAATCCAAACCATATCGCCCGACATCGCCTTGGGGTATGCAAAAAACAGGAATGCCCGGGCTGTAAGGGCCGGATTGAGGATGTTCATGCCAGTCCCGCCAAAAACCTCTTTCCCGAAAATCACGGCAAACGCAGTGGACAAGGCTACCATCCATAGTGGCACATCGGGGGGCATGATCAGGGGAATCAGCATGCCTGTTACAAGAAAGCCTTCATTTACCTCGTGTCCCCTGCTTTGCGCAAAGGCAAACTCGATGGCAAGCCCCGTTACATAGGATACGATAATAATGGGAAGAACTTGTAAAAAGCCAAACCAGAAAGTCTGCAAAAGGGTGGTCTCAATGCCATTGGCAAGAAAATGCTGGTAGCCTACATTCCACATCCCAAAAAGTAATGGAGGCATCATGGCAATCACAACGAAACTCATGGTTCGTTTCATGTCAACCGCATCCCGTATATGGCTCCCTGACAAGGTCACCTTGTTGGGGACAAAAAGAAACGACTCAAAAGCCTCAAAGGTCGAATGAAGCTTTTCAAACTTCCCTCCTTTCTCAAAATTAGGTTTTATCTTGTCGATAGATCGTTTCAATCCTTTCATTACAATCGGTAATTAATATTTTGATATTACGTCATTTCGGCCCGCATCAGGTTAAGGCCTTTCCTTACAATAGCCTGGATTTCTGTTTTAGACGTATCAATGAATTCAACCAGTGCAAAATCTTCATCGTCAATCTCGTAGATGCCAAGGTTTTCCATGAGTTCAATATCTTCCACTAAAATGGCTTTGATCAGCTGCATCGGGTAAATATCGAAAGGGAACACCTTTTCATATTTCCCGGTCATAACGAAAGCACGTTCACCACCGTGCAGGTTGGTATCCAGGCTATATTTTTTCTTTGGATTGAGCCATGAAAAAAACTGGCCGTAAAAACTATATTTATTCAATCCTGGTGTAGCCCATCCAAAAAATTCGTAATAATCGCCTTCGGGGATTACAGTGATTTGAGAATCATAAAATCCAGCATAACCATCCTGGTTTATTCTGGAGCCGGTTAGCACGTTGCCACTTATATATCTTGGATTCCCTTCCAGGGTATTGTCGTTGACCATATCGTAAATACATGCCCCTGCAAGGCTTTTGAAGTAGGCAGGTTTTTTGATCATGGAGCCTGTTAACGCATATCGTTTTGTGGCATCGTATTTCCCGGAGAGGAATAGTCTTCCGATGATCAGGACTTCCTGTGGCCGCAGATACCAGACCACATCCCCTTTGTTGATCGGATCCAGCCTGCTGATCTGGGCGCTTACATTTCCGGTAGGGTGTGGTCCAATGAAGCGGTTTATCTGTACACCCTTGGTTTCCAGGAAGATGTTGGATGTGGCAGGATTGTCAAGTACATTCAGATGGACCTCGCCCGAAGTAAGCTTTCTCAGTACGTCAACTCCTGTTTGGAATGCCTCGGCCTCTCCCTCAACGATGTAATTGTAATCAGGTGCCAGCGGACTGGTATCGAAGGCAGGAATAAATATGGCCTTTGGGTTGTCCTCCGGCTTAGCGATCACACTGTAAGGTCTTTGCCTGATGACAGGCCAAATTCCGCTTTTCAGCATCTTTTCGATGATCTGTTCACGTGTTAGTGAATTGGGATCAGCCTTTCCAAAATCAACATACTCTATTGTTTGACCAGCTTCAATGATGATTTCCAACAAAACCCGTTTTGGGCCCCTGCGGATCTCTTTCACTGTTCCGCTAACCGGTGCGGTAAAGACGACCTGTTCACTATGCTTGTTAAAATACAATGGTGTTCCGGCCATGACTTGATCCCCTTCATGGACAAGAACTTTAGGGTACACACCAATAAAATCAATGGGTTTGGAGGCAAATGTTTTTGGAGAAATATTGATGGTGTTTTTTGCTGCCGCTCCAATAAGCTGAATATCAAGACCTTTTTTAACCTTTATAGTTGTAGACATAATAATTATATATCTATATAAAATAAAACCGCAATTTTACGAAAATTTATCGTTAGGTCGGATAATAAAAACGAAGTGAAAGGCAAAATGGTATTGTGATGGGATATGTATCGAAGCGACAGCAAGGGTCTAATTCGAGCCAATATTCCCATGGCAAATAATGTTGCTCAAACCTACTGCCGTTTGATAAATATTAATATAACCATCGTAGACTAACCAATTATCATACGTGATATCAATTCCACTTTCAAGTTTCCGGACGTTTGTAAAGCTTTTCCCGTTGGTTCCGTCAACACTGCTCAGCGCTTTCACAACAGGACCGCCACCAATTGAGGCGATTGAGCCCAGATTAATTGTTGCCGGATATAAGTCACCGGTAAGAACGCCCGTAAGTGTAATGGTAACGAGAGTGCTTCCATTTACTCTTTTTTGAAACAAAGCAGTTCCTGACACACCATACACTCCTACTGTATCCAGTTTATAGGTTATATGGGTAGTGGTTATCACATTCCCGCCTATATCGCCCTGTGCAAGAATTACATTGGGCTCGGTGCTGCTTTTGAGGACTTTAATAAATCCGTCGTACACAATCAGCTGAGCATAAGTCATCGAAGTTACAGAAGTTGAACTCTTTCCAGTTAAGTCAACGGGATTAAGTGCGAGAACAACTGTACCTCCTTCAACTGCCGAATTCATGCACAACTCTGCCGGATGGACTCCCGAAGGAGCGCTGGTCAACACAATATCTATCGTCGTTACCGTGCTGCTGGTTTCAGTAAACGTGGCGGTGCCGGTTACACCGAGTACATCTTTAACCATCAGGGTATAAGTCGTCTTATTGGCAGCCGGAGTTGGAGCGGGATCATTTTTTGTGCACCCACCAGATGCCATCAGCAACCCTATTGCTGTAAGCATCGTCAGTTCGGTTATTGCTTTTCTTGTTTTAATCATCATAATAGATATATAAATTGGTTTTCAAGAAACGGAGGCGAATGATTGTTCATCGACAATTCTCAAAGGTAAAAAAAGATAATCACTTCGTTGCATTTTTTCGTGAAACCTTAACGATCTCATTTCGGGGGACCATTTTTATACTCTTTTCCGGACAGATCATGGCACAAAGGCCACACCCATCACACCGGTCAACGTCAATGGTGACAATCTCTCCCTCTCCTGCCAGACACTGTATCGCCTGAAAACCGCCATCTGTGCAAGCAGTCACACATAGAAGGCAGCCGTTACAGGTTTCATCAACGGATGCCACCACCTGCCAGGTTACCTGCATGTGGGAAAACTCCACCACGTTGTCCAGTGCTACTCCGATGAAAGAGGAAATATCAGCATATCCTTTTTGGTCTAAAAAATCAATCAGTCCGGCCGACAGTTCTTCGATGAGATGATACCCTTTCCACATAACCGCGGTTCCCACCTGAACCGTTCCCGATCCCATGGCAAGAAATTCTCCTGCATCCATCCAGTTGCTGATTCCTCCCAAACCGGATATGGGCAGTCCGGTTGCTTTTGCGATCTGGGCAATGCATCGCAATGCAATGGGTTTGATCCCTGGCCCTGAATACCCACCATAGGATGTGAGTCCATTAACCGAAGGTAACGGATGTAACGTATTCAAATCCACGCCAACAATTCCCGAAACTGTATTTATGGCTGCAATGGCATCGGTTCCGTTTTCTTTTGCCACACTGGCTATTAAACCGATGTCGGTAACATTTGGTGTGAGTTTCACGATGACAGGAATGCTGGCTGCTTGTTTTACCCAGGAGACCACCTGGCCAGTTAGTTCCGGATGCTGGCCAATATAGGCGCCCATGCCCTTCCCAGGCATCCCATGAGGACATGAAACATTGATTTCAAAAGCATCTATCCCGGTCTCTTCCAACATACTTACCAACCGTTGCCAATCTTCCCTGTTGGTTCCAGCCATGATGCTGGCCCAAAGGGGACGTTGGGGGAAGGTTGATTTGATGGCTGCGAGATCCTTTTGCCACTCTGCGACTGTCATCCGGGAAATCAGTTCAATGTTTTCCATCCCTATATTCCGGTGGTTATGCTGCAACGGATGAAGGCGCGGATGAACATCCGGAGAAGGGTGCAGGGAGATGGTCTTGGTAACAGCTCCGCCCCATCCGGACTGAAAAGCACGCTGGATCATCCAGCCATTCCGTGTTGGAGGAGCGGAGGCCAGCATGAAGGGATTGGGAAATTGCATTCCGAGGAAGTCGATCTGAAGTGAGGCCATGGTTTGAGTATTACATACAATTCCAATCAAAATTACTATTATAAAGTATTTCTTTTGGGTGGGTTAGTTCAATCATATCAATTAATGCCATCCACCAATATATCCACTAGTTATGATCTCCATTAAATCCGCTGAGATAGCAGGTATCATTGTTTAAGCAAAACAGGGAACTAATGTGCATGGAGTCAAGCGCATATACTGTAGCCCAGGTTTCTCCAGCATCAATTATACGATAGATATCCTGGGGTCTCTTCATCAATATCGCCTCCAACCGCATAACCTGTATTTTGATCTAAAAACCAAATATGATTTATTAAATTTCCTTGTGGCAGTGGATTCTGCCATTGCCACTGAGATCTTGATAGAAAAGGGATTAAACACAGAAAAAATACGATAACATTAATAGATCTCATTATCAATTTTTAATGGGCACTAATGTTTTGAAGCTATGGCCAGTGCGGTACTTTCTTGGATCGCATCCGCGATCCCTCCATGCGTAGCATTGGCTTTTAGGTACCTGTTAGCAAAGGGAAGGTGGTTTCCTTGGAACAGGAGAGGATCATCATGATCAGGTAAAGTATAATACCGGGATAAATCACTAACTTTTTCATGTTTTTTGCAATTTGTTCCAATAAAAATATGAGTAAAATCTGAAGGAGTAAAATTCTGGCCTGATTATTGGCAGGAATATATGTATTGCGAAAAAATTGAGAAAAACTGCCAAGTGTGTTCGGGGGTCTTGCACCCTATAGTTATCGCTCATGCCGGGCGCACCCAAAAAAAAGCCCTGCCGGACAAACCGGCAGGGCTTTAATGGTTTAATGAAATAATTCGCAATTGCTCATTTATTCACCAGTATCTTCTTAACAACCATTGATTCACGGTTCTTGATAACAATAGAGTAGATTCCGCTTGGAATAGGACGCAGATGGATGTTCTTTTCAAGGCTTCCGTTTACAACAATGTCATTGATCTCCATGATCGTTAAACCAATGTTGTTTACTACCGAGATGTTGTATGATTCCTGTTTCAATGATGAGATCTTTACTGTAAATTGACCGTCGTTGGGATTTGGGTATACTGAGATCGATCCGGTTTGCGGTTCACTGATACCGATGATCACGATGATTATGTGATTTGAGGTATCAGAACTGCAGTTAAGCAGGGTGACGACATCCCAGTATTCACCACTTTGGGTAGCGGTATACGTTTGCGATGTAGCCCCGCCGATCAGTATTCCATCCTGGTACCATTGATTCCCGGCTGGTGCATCACTGCTAAGTACATATCCCGCACTGGTAATCACCGGTACATCCGGGATCGGGTTCACAGCTACAGCAAAATCCGGCGATACCGGGCCGTTGCCGCAGGAGTCGGTTCCAAGAACTGTGATATTTCCGGAAGTAGCTGTTGGGGAAAAATCAACCGTAATAGAATTGGTATTTGCGCCTGAAACTATTGTGGCGCCAGGAGGTACGGTCCAGGTATATCCGGTGGCATTTTGGATAGTAGGCACAATATAGATTATCGCGGCATCACCCTGGCATACAGATTCCGGACCTGAAATTATCCCGGCTGCTTCAGGCAATGGATTGACTGTAATAGCGAATGCCGGAGATGATGCTCCGTTTCCGCAAAGATTGTTCCCATAAACAGTTATATTTCCTGAAGAAGCATTGCCATCGTAGTCAACAGTAATTGCATTCGTTCCTGAACCTGATACAATGGTTGCCCCTGCAGGTAACGTCCACACATATGTCAATGCATTTGCAATAGTCCCTACTGAATAGGATACGCCCGTTGCTCCTCCGCATACTGCAGCAATTCCGGTAATGGTACCGGCAGCAGAAGGCAAGCCATTGACTGTTACCGGGAAAACGGTTGGGGTCCCCGCATAACATCCACTTGAATTGGAGTAGTTCACACTTACCGACTGTGCGCCGGCATTATTCCAGACTACCTGGATGGTATTTGTCCCTGACCCGTATGTTATAGCACCACCGGCAGAGATCGTCCATGTGTAATTGGAGAATCCTGCCTCGGTGGAATAGTCATAATAACCGGAATTGACACACATATTGTTCTGCCCTGTGATGGTTGGAACAGGTGCCGGATTCACTGTTACTGCAAGAGAAGATGCTGGACCGTTACCACATGTATTTGTACCGTAAACCGAAACTGTTCCGGATGCATTGCCCAATGTCACTGTGATGTAGTTAGTGTTGCTTCCTGCCGTTATCACTGCGCCGGGAGGCACAGTCCATACATATCCTGTGGCATTTACAATTGGTGCAACGGAATACACATTCCCGGGGCTATTCCCGCAACCGTTTGCCGGCCCCGTAATGGTACCCGGATTGCCCGGGAAAGGACAACTTGGAGTAAAGAACGTCATATCATTACCGTTGGTTGTTCCGACGCTGTTCACTCCTACTACCCTGTAATGGTAAGTTGTGCTGACAGTTAACCCTGTTATGTTGGCGCTTACCGGAGTAACTGTATTACCGGTAACAGTCCCCGGTACTCCCGGGACAACGGTTCCATAGGCAGTCGTCAAGCCATACTCAAAAGTGACAGTCGTTGAAGCTCCTCCAGCATTTATGGTGCCGTTGAGTGTTGCCCCGGAACTTGTTAAACCGGTTGCGGCAGTGGTTACTGCAACAGGTAATGCGGGAAGTGTGGTAAATGTCATATCCAGTCCATTCGTGGTTCCAACGGAATTAACCCCGCGAACCCTGTAATGATAAGTGGCTCCTGGTAATAATCCTGTCAGATTAGCAGAAACAGGGGTCACAGTACTTCCAGTAACTGTTCCCGGCACTCCCGAAACAACAGATCCATAAGCTGTGGTCAATCCATATTCGAAAGTCACTGTTGTGGATTGGATATTTGCATTCACTGTCCCATTCAGCGTCGCAGTATTGCTGGTTACTGCTGTTGGTGCCATAGTTACGACAGTCGGGGCAAGGGTTCCGAGTTGACTATAAACGACATCATCAAAATAGAATCCCGGAGTTTCTCCCGAGCCTGATGCTTCACCTGCAAAAAAGTCAATAGCACCTAGCTGCTTGGTACCTGTTGTCGATGAATTAATCCAGTGGAATGGCCAGGCACTTAACAAGGCCCCGTCAATATATAGATAAATGCTATCGGCATCCAGTTTAATGATCTGTTTTACTTCGAACCACGTAGCTTTGGGATAGGTTCCATTTATAGTGTTACCACCCATGGTTAACACAATAGCGCCACTCGTACGGAAATAAATTTCAAAAGCCCATTCAACACCCGGAGCCTCGAAGTGCTGGATATTATAATAAGCGCATTTGGTGGTTTCAACGTACATCCACCATTTAACCTCATATCTTCCGGTTGTTTTGTTTCCAAGTTTAAGAAGACAGTCGGTCTGACCACCTGTCAGATCTGCCGATGCAGATTTTGTACCACTATGAGCAAAGGTTGTCAAAATTTGAGCATCTTCGCCACTACCCGGCAGGTTTGACCAGGTGGTGAACCAGGTTGGATTATCAATGCCCAGGAAACTACTGGTAGCATAGCTGTCCATATTTTCATTGAGCAGGACAATCTGAGAAAATAACCCACCTGATGCTAGCATTGCGAAAAGAAATAGTAAATTTTTTTTCATGATTAAAAGTTTTAGGTCAATAACTGATGTCTATAAAAATATATATGTCTATTTGTAATTAATCAGTTTGAATAAAGGAATCGTTATGAACCATTCTGTCAAGGCTTCCATCCTTGTTGTTATTAAATCAAATCCCTCCTCCTTTTCTACTGTATAATGAAGTTAAATGTATTAAGATCAAATAACAAGAAAATGATTATAGATGTCATAAGAAACCATGCAATGAAAATAAGCATTTTAAGGACTGAGTGCAAGTATTTTACAAAAAATATTTTTCTATGCAAACTTTTTCCTATCAAATTCCCGAAATTGACACTTCTAATTTTACAAACAATCTAAATAAGATCGTCAATTTTATTCAAAATATCAGTGAATACTGGATAAATGGAAGTATTGATGTGAAGAAGAAAATCCAGAGATTGGTATTTCCAAGTGGAATTTTGTTCAATCCAGAAAATCGACAACATCTAACTCCTGAAGTCACTAGTCTATTTCATCTAACATCAGAATTATCAAGGGTTTCGGAAGATGTTAAAAAAAATTCCTCACTAAATTCAGTGAGGAATCGATTTTAGTACACTACTCTGACCAATTATCTAACTTTAAATTGATTCCAGATTACTTGAAAGTAGTTGATTTTGTAGATAGGAACTGGTAGGAATCTACTGCACCAAAACAACCACACATTAAAATTACACCTTTACTGGTAAACTTGTTACTGACGATTTACAAAATATAAATATCCATTCCAAAAAGAAAACAAGCTAATGAATGTGTTCGTGAATAGTTAAAAAATTGTTGTGTATTAATCAATTTTATTAAAATGTTTATTAAGTTTGTAAGCGCGAAACGTATCACATTGTAATACGTTTCGCTCCTGATCACTTAAAAGAACTTAAAAGAAAAATGCAGAATTATAATTATTTGGAAGACTTTATAGATGGACTTCGTTCCAATGGAAAGTATTCCTTTACATTGAGTGACGTAAAGAATCGATTCACGTTTTCACCTGAAGCAATAAGACAATCTGTTAATCGACTCAGAAAGAAAAATAAAATAGCTCAGGTGCGGAAGGAGTTTTATGTAATTGTTCCACCGGAATACAGTGCCACAGGGATTATTCCCCCGTCATTCTTTATCCCGGACCTGATGAACTTCATGAACAGGGATTATTACGTGGGTCTTCTCAATGCAGCATCCTATTATGGAGCAGGGCACCAGCAGCCGCAGGAACATTTTATAATAACTGTCTCTCCGACTATTCTACCTATCGCCAGTCATTCGATAAAAATTAACTTTTGTAAGAAACAGAGTTGGGACAAACGTTTCGTCATTGATCAGAAAACGGAAGCAGGATATCTGAAAATCTCTTCTCCAGAGTTAACGGCTTTAGATTTGGTATTCTACCAGGATCGTGTTGGAGGGTTCAATAGAATCTCAACTGTTTTACAGGAATTATCTGAACAGATCAAACCAAATGCACTCCGGGATTGTTCAAAATCATACAATATTGTTTCAGTTGTTCAGCGCCTGGGCTTCTTGTTGGAAAACGTATTGGAGCAACCTGATTTGGTTAAGCCAATGAAAAAATTTCTTCATGCTACCAAATCCTTTCCATTATTGTTGAGCACAAAGGGTCCAAAAGTCAAAGATCTGCAAATTGATAACGATTGGAATATTCTTGTTAACGTAACCGTTGAACCCGATATATGATCCCAACTGCATTCATTACCGCATGGAGGAAAAATGCTCCATGGATTGAAAACTCACAGGTTGAACAAGATCTGATCATCGAAAGATCTCTGGTCGAAATCTTTAACGATCCGTTTTTAAAAGAGCATCTTTCATTCCGTGGGGGTACAGCTTTGCACAAATTATTCATGAAACCCCAACCGAGATATTCAGAAGATATAGACCTGGTGCAGATTAGACCCGAACCAATCAAGGAAACGATCAAACATATTCAGAAAAAGTTGAATTTTTTTGAAAAAGCAGAAACAAAGCAGAAAGCAAATAATAATACCCTCATTTTCAGATATACTTCCGAATCCGGATTGCCTTTAAAATTAAAGATTGAGATCAATTGTAGGGAACATTATACGCTATTTGGGTACACAGACATTAAGATCAATGTCAACAATTCCTGGTTTACAGGAGAAGCAAATATCAGAACTTACAAGTTGGAAGAACTCCTTGGGACTAAACTCAGAGCATTATATCAAAGAAAAAAGGGTCGTGATCTGTTTGATCTTTGGTTCGCTCTAAAAAACCAAAACCCGGATTGTGGAGAAATCATTCAATCCTGGAAATTCTATATGGATCAGGAAGGACATTGTGTGAGCGGGAAGGAATTCATCAGGAATGTAGAGAATAAACTATCTGATCCTGATTTTACTGGCGATACAAATGGAATATTGCGACCGGATATTAAATACAACGCCTTTGAGGCTTATCCATTGGTTCATTCAAAATTGCTTTCATTAATATGAAGGTAGGTAGATACCATGAACTATCTTTCGAACCCGTTACCTTTCACTGTGGAAAAGACTGTGGAAGAAACTGGGGAAGAAACTGGGGAGAAAAAATGGGGAGTTTTAAAGTGCCGACAAATATCGTCACCGACATTTGCTAAAGATGTGGGTAATTGTTTTGTATTTTTACCCATGTTTTAAAAACATGGGTATTGGCTGTCCATGTTTATTTTATATGGATCAATCATCTCAGACAAAAATTTCTTTATTCAAATCCCTGTTCCGGGCAAGAGAAGATATTTTTGCCATTCGCTGGGAGAAGAATGACAAATCAGGCTATTTCCCGGCGTATGATTTTGATCCATACCAGTTCCGCCTCCATAAAATCAAAGGAGGAACGATCCAGACTTATCCAGATAAGCAGCTTAGTGCGCTTACAAATGAACAAATTCTCAAACACCTTAATGGGGGCCATTTCATTGGAATCTACCCCTTGCTGAAAGACAACACTTCCTGGTTTATTGCAACTGATTTTGATAAATCAAATTGGCTGGAGGAATGCAGAGCCTTCCTCAATTGTTGCGAGGAGCAAGGAATACCTGCATTCCTGGAAAGATCCCGGTCAGGAAAAGGAGGTCATGTCTGGTTGTTTTTTGAACGACCTTATCCGGCGGCTAAAAGCAGAAAGATCATTATCAAGCTGCTCGAAAAAATTGGATTATTCTCAACCTTTGATAAGAATTCAAGCTTTGATAGGCTATTTCCCAATCAGGACACCCTTTCGGGAAAAGGATTTGGTAACTTGATTGCTCTGCCATTGAACAAATTCTGTTTAGAAAAGGGGAATAACTGTTTTATCGATCCGGAACCAAAGCGAAGCGGAGTTCGGCGGAGCCAATCCGGGGAGCCTTATTCCGATCAATGGGAGTTTCTGCAACGCATTCAACGAGTGCCATTGTCATTACTGGATCAACTCTATAAACAGTTTTCCACCAAAGCGGATTTAAAGAAAGATGGAAAAGATCAACCATCGCCTGTTCCTGGTAAAATCACAATAACGTTTGATAATGCACTTCGAATAACCAGGATTGGACTGCCATTACCGCTGATTAACTTTCTCAAGGAAGAACTGAATTTTCTCAGCAGCGAGTTCATTATCAAAAAGAAACTTGGAAAAAGCACCTGGGGATCAGAAAGGTATTTCAAATTCATTGAAGAAAGCGATGACTCTGTTATCATGCCAAAAGGAATGGCTGGCCGCCTTCTCCGGTTTTGCAGAGATAACCATATTGAATATGATTTCCTGGATGAAAGAAAGAAAGGAGCACCTGTTTCTTTCACCATAGATGTTCAACTTAGGGAACATCAAAAAAGTGCTCTGGAGACAGCCGCAAGGAAAGACATGGGAGTTATTGTTGCACCTCCGGGAACAGGAAAGACCATTGTAGGGCTGAAGATCATTGCTGAAAAACAACTGCCAGCCCTAATTATCGTCCATAGGAAACAATTAGCCGACCATATCCTGGGGAAGGCTTCTTCTTTTGTTCCTGCAGAAGAGAAAACCACCGAAGAGGTGGTCAGCGAGGTTCCGGTACTTGAGCCGGTTAAAGAAGATGTATCCTTCTAACTAAGGAAAATCAAGTAAGTCAGCTGTTCCGGGAAATCGGAACGGCTTTTTTTTATGCTACTTAGTGAGCACCCAAACACACGCCAGCGCACAGTTACTCAAAATTTGCAGCAAAGGTAAACTCATGAAACTGTTTTTCGCTAAGAGTGACCTCCTCCAGGCACCGTCACCCTTCGGGTTCATTCAGATTTTGAAGGAAAAATCAGACCTGAAACCTTGCTTAAAATTTTCATTCCGTTTATTCCAGTTAGCATAAATTTTTTCTTAAACCCAGGCGAGCCAGATGCCTAAAAAAGTCCCCAGGGCAGGGGTGCAACACAATGTCAAAGATTACCGCACCAGTACAGAAGCCGACCAATGGCGGAGTATCCAAAGAAGAAACGGCTGTTCTTGTTGCAGCTACAACGATTCTCGGACCCGAAAAAAGTAAAACCGAAATGATAAAACCGGTTTTGAAGTCCGAACCTGAAAAAACAGTTGTTCCTGCTGTGGAACCAGTCAAGGAAATGACCCTGATGGAAAAGATCCTCAAGGTCGAAAACCTTCAACTGGTTATCGAAAAAAGGGCGAAGCTGGTCCAGACAAGGAGCGAACTGGAAAGGTTCCAGACAGCATCCAATGATTTCAACTGCTCCATGCGGCTGAATGATTCAGACGGAAACGTCTTCACCACCAGCTTCACTCCTGGAATCAAGAAAGTCATTGATTTTCTCAAGACCTCATTTGATGGAAGCATTGCGGAAGCTGAAAATAAGATCATCTTTTGAATCTTCTTCACCGTCAATATTAAGGCGTTCAGGCTCTGGCCTGAACGCCATTTTTCATATTCGTAATCATGTATATATTTTTCATACAAATTATAGTTGAACAATTTTTTGTTACATTTTTACCATCTGAACGTTTTTATATTATATTTGTAACACAAAAACCACAGCCAAGCAACAGCACAACCATGAATCAAGACATAATCATAGGAAAGAATATCAGGCTATTAAGAGATAAGATGAATTTAAGCCAGGCAAATTTTGCAAGCTATTTAGGTGTTACAAGAGAGGAAGTCAGTTATTATGAGAATGGCCGCAGGACAATGCCATCAAAACTGATCTCAAAAGCTGCGGAATTATTTTGTGTGGATGAATATGATCTTTTCGAACAAGATCCTGAAAAACAAGCTATAAATATTGCCCTTGCTTTCAGAGCAGATAATATATCTGGCGCTGATCTTCCACTTATTGCCAATTTTCAGAAAATTGTCAGGAATTATATCAATATGAAGAAAAAAGTTGCTCATGAATAAGCTAGTAATCGAGAAGAAAGCGAACGAATTCAGAAACTGGTGCGGTTTTGGGGCATTTGATCCAATACAATTGAGAAGCCTGCTTACCAAGTTAAATGTTATCACTGTTTTCAGACCATTAAACGAGAACTTTGGGGGCATGTCCATCAAGGTGAACACAGAAGATGAAGCTACACGATTCATCCTTGTGAACAGTTCACGGACCATAGGCAATCAGAACTTTACCATTGCTCATGAATGTTATCATCTATTTGTCCAGCAGGATTTCACTTTTAGCATAAGTCCTGTTGGGTTGTTTGACACAAAATCCGGTGAAGAATTCAACGCAGATCTCTTTGCTTCAATCTTTCTTTTACCTGAATTGGGGATTAGATCTCTTGTCCCTGATGACGAATCAGGGAAAAACAGAATTACCTTAAAAACCATCTTGAAGCTGGAACAGTACTTTGGAACCTCCAGGAAAGCATTATTATTCAGGTTAAAACAATTGAATATCATTGATCAAACTCATGTTGAAGAGTATTCCCGGAATATTAAACGAGGAGCGCTTGAACATGGTTATTCGATCGAATTATACGAACCCGGAAATACCAACTTGGTTCTTGGCGATTATGGATCGTTGGCACGGGAATTATTTGATCAGGAAAAAATTTCGGAATCACATTATTTCTCCTTATTGATCGATCTCGGTATGAATGTGAAGGAAATTGAAGAAATGAAAAATACCGCCAGTGAATAGAAATATCCTCATTGATGCCGATGTCATCTCCCACTTTATTTCTGCTGAGAAGCTGAATTTGCTGCCAACGATCTTTCCTGATAACGGAATACTCCTTCTTGATAAAGTGTATGACGAATTATCAAGGTTTCATAAACGAAAACCACTGATAGATAAACTGATTAGCAATGGAAATATCGAAATGATTCCCTTTCCGGAAGATAATCAGGAAGTTAAAAAAGAGTTTACCTATATCAAAAAAGAGCTCTTCAAAGGTGAAGGTGAAAGTGCTTGTATGGCAGTAGCCCGTTTCAATAACAATATCATTGCCAGCAGTAACCTCAAAGATATTAGGCAATATTGTAGTCTCCATTCCATAGATTTTCTGGCAACAATGGATTTCCTGTGCGCTGCGCGAGATCGAAAAATCCTAAGTACTGAAGCGTGCAACGAATTTATCAGGAGAGTGATCAAAAACGGAAGCAAATTACCAGTCCTTGATATGAAGTTATATGACTGCCGGAGCCTTGAATTCATTTCGACGTGATGGTGTAATTATTTCCAGTTTTAAAGCATTTCAAGTCACATCTGTAAGTGTATGACCTTACCAGGCCTGGAATAGTGGCTAGTTTTGGCCCCAACCTTGATCGCTTATTGCGCCCTAAGTGCGGTCAGGCTCTCCTCTTCTACCATATTCATTCAGAGTATAGAGATATTGATTACTAAAAATGGTTCATATACGAAATATGGGTAATTTGGACTGATAAAACTCGTAAATCATGACCAAAGCATCCTCATTATACCGGTGGTACCTGATCATTAATAAAGTGAAAAGGGAAAATGTTTTTCCTTCGAAAGAAGAGTTGAAAGAGTATTTGGAGTTGCATGATTTCAGGACTTCACCCCGGACGATTGACCGGGATTTGGCAGAGATCCGGAATGTATTCGGCATTGAGGTGAAATGGGATCCGAATCGACGGGGGTACTATATTGACCGGGAGGAGAGCTGGGATTATGAGGGAATGTTGCGGTTGTTGGAGGTTTGTGTGACTGGGGATCTGCTGATGCAAACAATTGGAGAGGGAAAGGAGGCACTGCGTTATGTGTTGTTTGATTCGAGCGGAGAGCTGAAAGGGATCGAGTTGATGGGGCCTCTTTTACAGGCGATCAAGTTGCACCGGTGCATCGCTTTCGACTATGCGAAATTTCGCGGAGGTACTACGGAGGGTTTGGCGATGGAGCCTTATGCCTTGAAGGAGTACCAGGGCCGATGGTATGTGGTGGGCACGATCAGGGGATCGGAAAAGGTCTATGTGTTTGGGCTGGACCGGATGGAAAAACTGGAGATACTGGCAAACACGTTTGGTGATAGAAGCATTAATGAATCATGGACAGGCTAAAGTCCCAGGTATTGATAAATCTGATAAGCGATGTAAAAAAGAGACGATTGAAAAAAGAATTGAGATTGAAATAGAAG
>Ga0268278_1000095_pt1 | contig 66090 bp, 86 predicted proteins | sample saktaG_3_FD_190135 | JGI IMG/M metagenome (GOLD analysis project Ga0268278, IMG submission 190135) | Saline water microbial communities from Sakinaw Lake, British Columbia, Canada - sak_2010_1_5_55m | ecosystem: Environmental > Aquatic > Non-marine Saline and Alkaline > Saline ...
TGGAATGATTCTTAAGTTTTGTGTTTTTATTCTGCTAGAAGCAGGTTTTTGTGTTTTTGTTATCATATTTATTTTATTATTCTCTTTATTATTTTTAATAAATTTAAAATTTCATTAATAAATTAATAATTTTATAATAGAGAACAGAATTTATTTTTTTAAAAATTAAATCATTAAAAATTGATTTAAAATTTAAAATTTAAAGTTAAAAATTGTTTTCTGTGGGCGAGGCGGGAGTTGAACCCGCAAGGAGTTACCTCCACTAGCTCCTGAAGCTAGCGTGTCTGCCAGTTCCACCACTCGCCCTTGACCTAATGTTTCCAATGTGGTATATTAGAGATAATTTTAAGGCTAATAATGTTATATCAGGAGGTGTAAAATGAACGAAGAAAAGAAAGAGAGGACAGGACGGTCTGCTCACGAAGTGGCCAGATGGATGCTTGAGGCAGATCCTTGGGGCTATGTGGTAGCATTAGCTACCATGTATGGATCGCAAAAAACGATGATGCCACATAAGGAGATTCCTGTTTTGGTTAGAGCGTTCAAGATGGCAAAGAAAAAGATGATAGAACATATAGACGAGGCCATTGTCGCTCTTGAGAGACAGGCCAAAGAATCTAAAAAAAAGGAGGAAAAAAAGAGGGAATAAATATCAACTAATTCCAGAGTCGAAGCCAAGGCAAACCCTGTCTTGGCTTTATTTTATTTTTCCCATTCGTAATCTTGGGGATTTTTAAGAAAATCCAATTTATTAAGATCTTCAATTAAGTCATACATTTCTTTATTCTTATCAATGCCGAACTTTTCAAGCCATAAATTTGGCTCCAAAAATTTCAACTCAGGAATATAGTCATAATTTTCATTTTTGACCCATTCAATTCCTCCCAAATTATTATCAATCGCATAATAGCTAAATCCCTGCTTATCTTGAAATGACTTGTAAATATTGGAAGAAAAATCATTGCAAATCCAATTAGCTGTTTTAAGCTTTTTGTTAGATGCGTTTATTATAATATGCTCATAATTTGGAGGAACAATTATTTTGTCGTTTTTATTCGCTTTAACAGCATAAACGTCTTTAATACTGTTTTCTTTTGAATCTTGCATAAAAAAGATTGCTTTTCCTTCTAAGACCTCATAAATTTCTGGATAAGTTATATTAGTATCTGGAACTATTGGATGATCATGCCCAGCCGTCTTATTATATTCTTTACCCAGCATAACAGGGTTTATGACTGTAATATCATATCTTAATTTATATTTTTTTATTTTCTCTTTATCTTGTTCATTCTCAGCCAAATCGCGATACATATAATAAAGCTCTGAATCGGGAGCTGTTTTAGCAAATTTTTTGTCAAAAAGAACTTCTTTTATTTCACTTAAATGCCTAATTTTTGGCTGAATATTATTTATTTCCATATTCTATTTGTTTTAATAAACCAGTTTTCTATCTGCGAGAATCTATATGATGGCTGAGAAAATTTTTCTATAAAAATTCCTTTTACTTTTTTATTAACAGGATAAATATATGTTGGACTATAAAGAAATACTGCTGGCGCGTCTTCAATTAATAATTTTTGGAATTCTGTGTATTTTTCCTTTCTGCTTTCATAGTCAACTGACTGTCTTGCTTCTTCTAATAGTTTATCTATTTTGTCATTTGTATATACAGATAAGTTCAAACCAGGGTCTTTTCTCTGTGATGAATGCCAAAAAGCGAAAGGATCTGGATCAGCATTAAGAACTTCTCCAAAAAGCAAGGCTTCATATTCGCGGGTTTTAATATAATCTTGCTGGACAGTTCCTGCATCAAGTATTTCTAGATTTATTTTAACTCCGGCTTTTGCCCATTGTTCTTTTAATAATTCAGCTGTTTGTTTTAATTCGGGCCAGTCAGTTGTAATTAAACTGATTTCAAGCTTTACTTCTTGATCATCAATGGTTTTTTCTCTGATGCCGTCATTATCTGAGTCTTTCCATTCATTTTCTTCAAGTATGTTTTGCGCGTGTTCAAGCGCGAATTCATAAATATTTGTTTCAGAAGTATATCCAAACCATCCTGGCATCATAGGTGAATCAACTCGAATTCCTTTATCAGATAGGATTTTACTGATTATTTCTTTTTTGTCAGTTGCATAAGAAAGGGCTAGTCGTACTGTCTTATCTGCTAATGATTTGCTTTTTGTTTGATTAAAAAAAACAGCGTAATAAGCAGGTAGATTGATTTCGTAAATATTAAGATTATTAACAATATTTAATTGATTAATTCCAGAAACGAAACTTAATCCATCTATCTGTCTTCTTTTGTATGCGTCAATTAATTCTGTTTGGCTATTAAAAAATTTTAAAATAACGTTTTCAATAAAAGGACCCTTAGGGCTTCCTTCAAATTGTAAATAAAAATTTTCGTTGCGAATTAATTCTATTGATTCAATTTCTCCATCATCATTTTTATTTATTTTCTCAAATCTATATGGACCTGATCCGACTGGCTGGATATTATATTGAGCTAAGGCAAAATTTTGAGCTGAAATTCCTGCCCAGAGATGCTTAGGCATAATTCCAACTGTTAAATTATGCAGAAAAGGAGAATAGATATTATTTAATTTAAAATTCATTGCAAAATCATTGATTTTTTCCATTTCAACGCCTTGCCAATTGTTTTTTAGCGGACTTTTGTATTCCGGATCCTGTATTGTCTTGATAGTATATATAATATCATCAACTGTTAATTGCTCATTATTATGCCATTTAACATTTTCTTTTATTTTTATTTCATAAGATAATCCATCTTCGCTGATATTGTATGATTCAACTAAATCAGGAATAAGATTCCCTTGTCCGTCATATTTAAACAAGCTTGAATAAATAATTTGCGTTAAATCTCTGTCAGCGTCGTTTGTCTGAGCGAGAATAGGGTTGATAAAACGTGGCTGGCCAAGAATGCCTTCTGTATAGCTTCCTCCTATTTTTGGCTCAATGTATGTTTTATTTAAATAAAAATTAAAAAGTAGAATTATAACGGAAGCGAGTATTAGAAAAATAAGGCCGCGGGTTATCCAGCGCTCTTTTGAAGGTAAAATTTTGGGCAGACGAGCCCATTGTTTCAATGAAATTTTTTTAATTTGTTTAAAATGCGATTTGTCTGAGATTTTCATAAATAAAATTGTACTGGGAATAAATCAACAACTCCGCATGAAGATGCGAAACTTTTATATTAATTTATTCCGCCCGGCGGGATTTATTTAAAATAATTAGATCAAAAGATTTAAAAATGAAGATATTAAAAACAAACTGGCTAAAATAATACTAGAAGCAAAGAGAATTTTTTCAAACCCTCTTTTTTTATAATAACTAGATCCTCCGCCTCCCAAAATACCCATGCCGCCAGATCCTCTCTGTTGGAGAAGGATAGTTATAATTAATCCTATAGAAATAATAATTTGAGAAGTAGTTAAAATAGTCTGCATAATTAATTATTTATCTTTTTTCTTTTTCTAGTTCCAAAAACTATATTAACCATACTTATAATCAAAACTCCCCAGAAATAATTCCAGAATCCTGTAATGGTTAAATCAGATATTAAATATTCTAAAATCCATAACAAAATTATATTGATTATAATAATAAACAATCCTAAGCTAAAAATAATTAGAGGCGCGGATATAAGACGTAAAATAGGTCTGATAAAAACATTAATTAAGCCTAACACTAAACCAGCTATAATTAATATTAAAAGATCGCCTTTAAAAATAAAGCCTGGCACTAAGTAATCAGCTAAAAAAATAGCCAGAGCATTAACTAGTATTTGAGCAATAAATCTCATGTATTTAACTTTTATAGTTTATCATAGTTGTAATTTCAAGTCAAGAAAAAGCTTGACATCTTCACTATAATTATATTATAATTTATTTTTATTAGGGGATGATTTCAATCAAGGAGGAAAATATGCGGAAAATTAATCCAGGCATGCAATTATGGTGGAATCAGAAATTTGCAGTTGTTGATTTTTTTAAGAAAAAATATGGAGAACCGGTGGAATGTCTAAAAATTGAAAAGAGTCCTAATTGGGGAAGTCTTTCTCCTAATCGACTTATTACAATATGCACTTCATCCGGTAAGATAAAAAAGAGATTTTCAGAAGCATATTTCAAAACATCTCCTGATTAGTTCTTTCGAGTCATGAATGACAAGCCGTGCCAGATCAGATTTCTTTTCAAGGCACGGCTTTATTTTTTCTTCTTAATAATCCCTTGCAATCCAAAAACGCTTTTGCCGGAAACTTTCATTTTCGGCTTTTTCTTTTTCTCTCGTCGTTTTGCCTTCTTTTTTATTCTTTCCTCAATTTGTTCCAAATCATTTTTCATATTTTAATTATAACATAAATTCATAAAAATTCTAAGAAATCCAGACCATGCCTCGAAGAACTCTTGACAAACATTATTAACCTGTGCTATCTTAAAAATATTAAGCCCTTTCTCTATATCTTCATTTTTTCTTATTTTCTCCTCCTAAAAAAACAAAAAAAAGAAAAACAGAAAAAAGAAAGGGCTTTTTTCTTTAATAAATAAATAAGAATCTTTAAATAGAGGAGGTCATAAAAATGGATTTAGAAGAGTGGCGGGAAAGAGATTTTGAAAGAGATGGGCTTATAGCAAGACAGATAGAAAAAGCCTATAAAGAAATGTCAGACATTGAAGACGATTCTTTTACTCTGGGTCTGGCGGAAGTTTTAGTTCGGTATCTTAAGGAAAAAAAGGAGGGAATTGAAGACTTTGTAGTAACAGAAGACGGGCCTGCTGGTTTGTTCTTTATTGATTTTTTCTGTGATGTAATTCTTTTTTCTAAAAACATGATAGAAAAAAACGCAATAGTGGCTAGGTTTTTAAGTAAAATAATTATACCTAGCTTAAGTTCATTTCATGATGAATTAAACAAAGAAGAGGGAATAGAGTCTCTCCCTTAAAAAGATTTTGATTAAATTAATTCTATAGCCGTCTAAAGGTCTTTCAGATCAAAGGCGGCTTTTTTATTGATAAAATCTTTATTTTCTGCGATAATCAAAATATGAATATAGAATTTGATTATAAGAAATATATAAAATACTTTTATTCGTTAAAGCGGTTTATTATAATTTCTTCTGCGCTATTTCTTTTTGCTGTAATATACGGCTATTTTAGCGCTAAAATCTCGCCAGAAGATGCAAAAACAGCTTTGCTGGAATTTGAAAAAATGTTTGAGTTGATTGCAGAATCAGGACCTTTCATGCAATTTATATTTATCTTCCTGAATAATGCGCTTGCCTTATTTTTATCTATTATTTTAGGAATTATTTTTGGCATCTTTCCTTTGATATCAGTATTCTCTAATGGGACAATGATTGGTATTTTTGCTTTTTTGTGGAATCAGGATTTTGCTTTATCAGAGTTTTTAATGAGTATTGTCCCTCATGGAATAATTGAAATTCCTCTTTTAATTATTGGTTCTGCTATTGGTTTAAAAATAGGTAAGGCGACTATAGATAAAGTTTTTAAGAAAAAAGGCAAGATAAAGCCAGAAATTAAGATTGGCCTTGATTTTTTTGTTAAAATAATGCTTATTCTAACTCTTATTGCCGCCGCTATAGAAATATTTATAACTCCATTATTTTTCTAAGATGCAATACGCTTATTTAATAGGTTGTTTAATTTTTTTAGTTGTTTGGCTTCTTTTTTTTATATTAAGAAAAGATTTAAGAAAAGAAATGATTTTTGGCAGCATCTTGTCATTGCCTTTTGGATTTAGTGAATATTTATGGGTTCCTGAATATTGGAATCCTCCTTCTTTATTTAACTTAATATCTACTTACGGTGTTGGCATAGAAAGTTTTCTATTTTGCTTTTTTTGTGGAGGTATGGCAGCTGTCATTTATGAGATAATAGGTAGGAAGAAAATGGTTAAAATAAGGTTGCAGCATAGATATTTATTTGGACCATATATTTCAGTTATAATAATCTTTATTTCATTAGAATTTATATTTACAGAGAGGACGATTTATAACGCTATTATATCCCTATTAATCGGAGCAACTATTATTGCTATAAAAAGGAAAGATTTGATTGGTCAAATCATCTTTGGCGGTATTTTTTTTGCAATTATCTATTTCTTACTATTTTTAATATTTAATAGATTATTTCCTGATTATATTTCCATGACTTACACTTTGGAAAATCTTTGGGGAATAATGATTTTAGGCGTGCCGTTGGAAGAGGTGGTTATAAGTTTTAGCGCCGGAGCTGTCTGGTCTTCTTTTTATGAGTATATTAGGGGATACAGGACTAGGGATATAACAAGATAAAGAGGCTTATTCTGTAAAATGATGTCCCTTGAGTACAAGGGCGTCATTTTCAGGACGATGCCTCTGGATTAACTGCTATCCCAAGCAGTTTTTTTAATTGACCAAAACAAGCCACGAAGGTATGATTAAGGTAAGAATTTATCATTCTGAGCCAATAAGCGAAGAATCTTATAACTATGTTAAAAAAATACAATCATATTTCATTTGATTTAGATGGAACATTAGTTTTTACTTCTAAAGAGTATAGATATGGAATTATTCTTAAAGTAGTTAAAAAGTTAGGTGGCTTAATTAAGAATAATCATTCTATAGATAGATTTTGGTTTGAGGTAAATAGAGATAAAATTATTAAAAATGATTTTAATCTAGATCCAAAAACTTTCTGGTTGGCGTTTAGAGATTTTGATAAACCAAAAAAACGCGCTTTATTAACTCAATCCTTTAGTGATGTAGAAGAATCTTTTAAAAAACTAAAAAAACTTGGTAAAACAATTTCTATCATTACAGGGGTTCCAGATATAATATTAAAATCTGAGATAAAGAAACTTAATGGAGCTCCTTGCGATTATTCTTTTTCAATTGAAAGTAGTGGATATAAAGAAAAACCTGATCCAAAAAGTTTTAGCTTTGTCCTTAATCAACTTAATTCAACCCCTCAAGAAACTATTTATATTGGCAATAGTAATGAAGATGCTTATTATGCTAGAAATGCCGGAGTGGATTTTATTCATATAGAAAGGAATGAACATAAATTTGATTTAAGAAAACATACTATTTGTACAATTAAATCCTTAGAAGAGTTGTTTTAATATATAATATATATAAAATGGTTAAAAAGGTTAAAATTTTTGAATTATGAAAATCATCTCCTGGAACGTTAATGGAATCAGGGCAGTTTATAAGAAAGGATTTTTAGAATGGTTTAAAAAAGCAAAGGCAGATATTATTTGTTTACAGGAAATAAAGGCTCAAAAAGAACAAATTCCAATTGATTTACTTAATTTAAAAAATTATCATTTTTATTTTAATCAAGCAGTCAAGAAGGGTTATTCTGGAGTAGCTGTTTGGGCTAAAGAAAAACCAATTAAAGTAGATTATGAGTTGGGATTAAAAAGATTTGATCAAGAAGGCAGAATTTTAAAATTAAAATATCCCAATTTTACTTTAATTAATCTGTATTTACCTCATGGCGGTCGAGCAAAAGAAAATTTAGATTACAAGCTAGAATGTTACGCTAAACTATTAAGTTTTCTTAAGAAAACTAAAAATACTATTCTGATTGGTGATTTTAACATTGCTCATCAGGAAATTGATTTAGCTAGACCTAAAAATAATAAAAATAATATTATGTTTACTCCTGAAGAGAGAAAACAGATAGATAAACTTATATCATTAGGATTGACTGACACTTTCAGAAAATTCAATCAAAAAACAGATAATTATACTTGGTGGCCGTATTTTGCTAATGCTAGAGAGAGAAATATAGGTTGGCGTATTGATTATACTTTTGTTTCAAAAAAAATGAATTCTAAATTAAAAAATGCTTTTATTCTTAATAAAGTTTCTGGCTCTGACCATTGTCCCATTGGAATAAATGTGGGATAGCTGATATAACAAGAAAAAATGCCTAAAAAACCTATGATTCTTGAACTTTTTGTTACCTTTTTTCTATATCATCGTTATATATAGTAAGAAATAATTAAATAAATAATAAAAAAATATGAAAAAAATTATCATATTTATTATAATAATAATCATCGCCGGATTAGGTTATTGGCTTTATCAATCAATGACAACACCCGAAGAGTTAAGCGAAAAAGAGCAAGCTTGTGTAAGCTTTGGAGGGCAAGTATCAACATCATTGTGTTGTAAAACAACTGGTGATTTCCCTAACCTGTGTCTTATTGGCTCTTGTGGCTGTTCACCAGATAATAGTCATCAGGTAAAGGTTTGCGATTGCGGACCTGACAAATGCTTTAATGGAAGCGAATGCATATCTTTAGATGAAGTTTCAGTTTTTCTTGAAGACCTTAAACAAGAAACTGGAATAGATTTTTCAGAAATAAAAGACGTTGAATTCAAATGGATGATTAAAATAGATCCAAATATTGAAGATATGAGAGTACAAGGAAAAGGATTTGAAGTTGAGCGTATTTCAGATGATCAATATAAAAGCATTGAATCTTTTTTTGAAAACAATGGTTTTGAAATAGATATGTATAATATTGCAGCTGGAACTATTAGTTGGCTAACTGGGTATAAGATTGCTTCAGATGATGGAGGATATATTGTTTGTAATATTACGGCTGGTGTTACTGGATATAAAGAGGCAGAAGGGCAATGGACTTCTCCAGAGCCGGATAAAAAAGATGTAGAAATAAGTTGTGGAAAAATAGGGGAAATTGACGAAACTGTTAATTGGAATAGTTATAAGAATGAAAAATACGGTTATTCTTTAAAATATCCTATAGATTGTTCTTATGGTCCATTAGCTGGTTCTTGTAAGCAATCACCTCCAGAAGAAAGACCTTTAGAATGTCGTTGTTTTTTGAACGGTGAAGATCCAGATGTTGTAGGAATGCAGGCATTTATTGGTACAAAGTCTGATTTAACACTTGCGACAATTTCTATTTCTCATCATTCTACTGATGTTTATAATCCTCCTGCTGATGTAGAGCTTATTGATTGGCTTAAAGAGAAATTTTCTTATCTAGATATTCCAGATGAAATAAATATGGAATTAGATGAAGTACCAGCTGTTAAAGTTTATACACCTCAATCACCAGGAGCCTATTCTCAAGAGAATATTTATTTTATAAAAGATAACAAACTCTTTGATATTTACATGGTAGATGTGGATAATGAAGATAATAGGGAATTGTATGATAAAATCATTAAATCTTTTAAAGTTTTTGTTGAGTAGTGAGTAATAGCCCTAAGAGACTTAATCTAAACCGTCTTTCGAGACGGTTTTTGATTGACCATAGCCATTTAACGGGGTATCATTAAAAGAATATAAGAGGCTATGCCTTGGAAAGATGGACAGTCTAAGAAATCCAGACCGTGCCTGGTTAGATTTCTACTACCTATAGTGAATTTTTACCTTGCCAAATCTTAAAAATAAACGTAGAATTAAGATATAAATTAACTAAAATATTATGAATACACAAGATTTAATTAAAAAAATTGAAGAGAAAAGAAGTTCAAAAGTTATTACTTATATAACTAGTGATAGAAAAGGTCCAATCAATGCTAGAGTTGCGATGGATATTATTCCGATAATAAGCAATCAATTAAGAAAAATAGGCAAAACAGATAAAATTGATTTATTTTTATACAGCACTGGTGGTGATACAATGGTTCCTTGGCGAATGGTTTCTATGATTCGTGAGTATTGCAAGGAATTTTCAGTTTTGATTCCTTATAAAGCGCATAGCGCTGCAACAATGATTTCTTTAGGTGCTGATGAAATCGTAATGAGCGATCTTTCAGAGCTTTCTCCTATTGATCCATCAACTGCTAATGTTTTTAATCCTCAAGATCCAAATAATCCTCAAAGTAAAATTCCAATTTCTGTAGAAGATGTTATGGCTTATTTTGATTTAGCAAAGAATAAATTTGGCATTAAAAATGACGAAGAGCTTTCAAAAGTATTTAATAAATTTGTTGAAGCAAATCCACAAATTCATCCTTTGGCATTAGGCAATGTTAATAGAACTCATAATTTAATTCGCATTTTAGCTAAGCGTCTTTTAAAAAGTCATCAGACGCCGATTGATGAAACAGAAATAGATAAAATTGTTGATTATTTTACTGAAAAGCTTTATTCCCACCAATATTTTATTGGCAGAAAAGAAGCTAAAGAAGATTTAGGATTAACAACCGTTAAGTCAGCTGATTCTGGTTTAGCTGATTTAATGACTGAATTGTATGAAGAATATAGGGCTGGGATGGAATTGGATGAAATGTGGAATCCAGAGATTGAAATAGGCGAGAATCAGGCGGTTAATAAAAAGGGCTATAAGATTGCTTTTGTTGAGAGCAATTCTTTGAGTAATTATTTTGAATTAGTTTTAGAGTATAAAAAAGGTCAAGTTCAAACAACCCAACAAACCCCTCAAGGCCCAATCCAAATCCCGCAAGAACGGGTAATTTGGAAAGCAATCAGCCAAGGGTGGAAATAAATTATGGATTTAAATTTCAATTTCAAAATTATAAATTCATTTAATAAGGAAGATAAATCTCAACAAAATAAGGATGATAGTTTTGATGATTTTTCCACGGTAAATAAGAATCAGAATAAAAATATTGTTGTAACTAATTCTGCAAATGTTAATTCTTTAACTAATGATATAAAAGATGATTCTATAAATTATCAAATTAGTTCTAATCTAAAACATCATTCGTTTTTACGTGATATATTTGTTGCTATACTAGGTGCCGTAGTAGGTACTGTTTTGGGTGCTATCATAACTTATTTAATCCTTGGAATTAATTAACTAAACTTATAGTTAAATTAAATTTTGTACATTTTTTACAAATCATGAAAAAATGTAGTTCTAATCTAAAATAATTTATACCAAATGATAAGAATATGGAGATTCAAACAAAACAAGTAAATATTACACAATTATTTGAAGAAAATGTCGTCCCTCATGCACAGGTTAAAATAACTGATATTAGAAATCAAGTGATTGAAATATGGAATAAAGAGCCCATTATAACTCAGTTTCCTGATGTGATTGGATTAATTGAGCCAACGGATCAAATTACATTAACAGTACAAAATAAAAGAATAATAATAGCTAATCAGCAAATAATAGAATTGATAGCTAGAAGTAATGATAAATTTATAAGACTAGTTGTTGACTGTAATAAGATTATTAACAAACCAATAAAAGCCTTTGGATTTAATTATTCTTTTCAGCTTAGTTTAGATAAGAGTGAAATAAAAAAATTTAGGAGTATCAACCAATCTTTGGTGAATATTAAAAAATTAAAGATTAATGAAGATAAATATATAGGAAATGGTTTAAATATATGTTACATGGATGGAAGGCAGAGGATACAATTAATTGGTATGCCCATGTATAGCGAAGACCTTAAACAAGTCTTAAGTTTGGATTTTCAAATAAATGTTCATTTTTTTGTTAGTATCCTACCCAAATTTAGGGATTTACAAGATAAGTTTATAAAACATCATAGTAAGATAGTTAAGAAATTAAGAGAAATATATGCTTTCTAGCGCAACAACTTTAGAAAACAAAAATAACGGAAATATTACTTTAAATGATGGTATCGAAGAAAAACCATATAACGATATAAAAGAACATGGTTTTTCTGCATCAGGGCTAGCGACTGGGGATTATGATACTAAAAGTTTTTGGGGAACACAATATTCTAAAGATGACGATGAGACAGACTCGTTTATTTTTGATTCCGTTGACGCCCCTCGTTTAATAGATATTGAGAAAGAGATAAATAAGTACGAAAGGAAGCATAATTTAAAATCAGATAAATTTTATGAATTGTGGAAAAATAATTCTCATTTTGATAAAGATGAGTTTAATGAATGGGCTAAATTATATAGTTATTTAGAATATGCCAAGAATAAGTAAATTAAAAAGTCATAAGAAAAAGATAAATGGAGTATTGGAAAAGAATAAGAGTATATTTTGTTCAGGTGCTCGTTTAATTGCTTGTTATACAAAAGATAAGATTCTTAAAGATGTCTCTATGTTTGAATGTACTTTGTTATTAAAGCCAAAAGAAAGAGGATACGAGTCTCCTACAATAAAACTATACGAAATGTGGAAAGAAGATGATTTAATGGAGTATACTTACAGATTTTCAATTCCCTATTTTAATTTTGTATGTAGTTTTTCTGGGGTATGTGTAAAAAGCAGTAATTTTGAATTTCGTTATGAAAGGCATAAAAATCCTAATCATAAACCAAAGCATCATTTGCATGTGTTGGATGGCGTACCTCCAAGATATAAAATTCATAAAATGATTCAATTAGATGATTTTCTGAAAATCATTAAAAGAGAATTTATTAATGACGACAATAGAATATATGTTAAATAAACTATTTAAATAGTTAATCGTTATTCAAAATAACTTTATGTCGAAGGCGGATACACAAACTAAAGAGGAATTAGAAAAAATTGAGCAAGAATCAGTTGGACAAAAACTGCCTGAGCAAGGGCAGGTTTTTAGTATTAGCAAGAAATATTCTAAGCTTAATAATTTGCCTGACCCGACTAATCCACCAATTGGCTACGAGCCAAATAAAGGATATGACAATGTATTCCCTTTTGTTAAATTGCCATTTTTACATCCAGCTGATGAAGAAGATAATATAAGTTTTGGTTTCGGAGATGCTGGATACTTAGATGAGAAAAATAAAAAACATCCGCTTAACGCAGTTTATTTTGGCGATAATCTGCAGATACTTCGCAGTTTGCCGAGTAATTTAATTGATTTGATTTATATTGATCCGCCTTTCTTTTCTGGCCGTGTTTATAATCAAGTTTGGGGAGATAATAATGAAGTAAGGACATTTAATGATATTTGGGATGGAGGAATGCCAACTTATTTAATTTGGCTCAATGCTCGGTTGTGGGAAATGAAAAGAATTTTAAAAAATACTGGTTCAATTTATGTTCATCTTGATTGGCACGCGAGTCATTATGTTAAAACTGAAATGGATAAAATTTTTGGATATAATAATTTTGTGAACGAAATTATATGGAAATATTCAACTTTTCATGGAGGCCAAAGTGCTTTTAGGAGAGACCATCAATGTTTATTATTATATACGAAATCAAAAAAATATATTTATAATTTTGAAAAAGTTTTAGACCCATATGCTGAAGGAACTATAAAAAGGTTTGATAAAGAAGATGAGCAAGGGAAATATAAAATTGTTAAAGGGAATAAGTTTTATATGAAAGGAGGAAACTATCCTTCTGATGTTTGGGAAATAAAACAGCCACAAATTAATTCAAAGGAATATCTTGGATATCCGACTCAAAAACCAGAAGCGTTGCTTGAAAGAATTATTAAAGCGTCTTCAAATGAGGGTGATGTAGTGGCAGATTTTTTTATGGGCGGGGGAGGAACATTAGCAGTAGCACAGAAATTAAAGCGTAGATTTATCGGTAGTGATATTTCTCGCGTGGCCACTTCAGTAACCTTGGATAGGTTAGTTAGAGATGGAGAAGAAATGACAGGGCAAAAAGCGTCAATTAATAAATCAAAAGAAGGAAGGCAAGGAATGTTAATTGAAAAAGTAAAAGTTCCAGATATTAAAGTTTATTATCATGGAGTTTACCCTGTAGAAAAATTTGAAAAGTTACCTCAAGAAGATTTTGAGAATTTTATATTAACCAGTTTTGGCGCCAGTAAGAATACAGCCGATGATAGTGTAACTGGATTCAAAAATCAATTTAACCCAATTTTAGTCGGACCTGTTTCAAAAAAAGATGAATTATCTACAGAGCAAGTTAAAAATTTTGTTCAATCAATAATTAAAAACCATATTCAGCAAAACCAAAGATATGTTTTAACTATTTTAGCTTGGCGATTTCAGCCAGAAGTGAAGAAATATACTAAACAATTACAGAAATCATTTTTCAAAAAATTAAAAGATAAAAGCGTTGTCTTAGAAATAGAATTAGTGCCGATTAGAAACCATAAATTTAGAGAAAGAATTACTTCTACTTCCTTAACAGATGAAGATAAAGAAAAATTATTGCAGTTTGTTGAGTCGCCAATAATTACTGATATTATTTGTAAAAAGAAAAAAGGTTTGACATATAAGTTTGAGGCTATTGCTAAGAGTATTAATGTTGATGGATATTTAATAAATTGTCAGTGGGATTTTAATTTTGCTGATAATAATTTTTCTGAACCAGGATATTCATTGAATCGGGAAAAAAGAAAAGGCGGCGGTTTTGAAGCAATTTTAACGGCTGAAAAAACTTTTGAAAAAAAAGGAACTTATAAAATTGCTTGCAAGGTTCAGGATAGTTTTGGGGGAGAAATTACTAAGGTTATAGAAGTTAAGATAAAATAACTTATTTAATTATGCGGGATTCATTTAAAGAACATTTAGTAAATTTTAAAGAATGGTGCGAAGGCGGGTATGACATATCCGCTATTGATGATAAAGATAAAAGAGAAAAAATTAAACATTTTTTAGAATATTTAGATTCTGATAGTTTTAAGAACGCTTCAAAATTTGATTTATATCCATTTCAAAGAGAATCAATCAAAAGAACTGTTTATAGTTTTGAAGTTTTAGATAAAAAAGATTTACTTCTTAATATTGTTACTGGTGGTGGCAAAACAGTTATAATTGCTGGTATTATTGCATATTTAAGAATAGTTCATGATTTTAATAAGTTTTTGGTCTTAGTTCCAAATACGATTGTTCGGCAAAGATTGGTTGATGCTTTTAAACCCGGATCAGAACAGTTTGTATTTGATGAATTTAAATTTTTCTTTAATCAACACGATTATCTAAAAAATGGATTTAGTTTGCATGTAATGGAACAAGGCAAAGATTCGTCTGGTATTAGATCGGCGAATATAATTTTAGGTAATATCCATCAAATTTATGAAGGCAAGACAAATTTGAAAGTTTTAATGGATGACGCTAATGTTGATAAAGTCGCGATTTTTAATGATGAAGCTCATAATACTAAAGCTAAACAATATAATTTGCTTTTACTTAAGTTAAAACCTAAGAGATTTATTAGAATAGATACAACTGCTACTCCTGAACGATTAGATGGCCTACATCCTGATAGCGACATGATTTTAGAATATGATATTAAACAAGCGATGAGAGACAAGATTGTAAAAAGAATTGTAGTTTTTAAGCCGGATGTTGATGTAGTTAAATTAAGATGGAAAGACGAAGAAGGCAAGACCTATTCAGTAGATGAAGTCCCTTGGGAGCAGATAGAAAAAGGGTGGGTTCAAAGAAATTTTGACGGTAAAAAAGTTAAAATACCAGCCGTAAAATACGTTGCTGATCAAAAACCAGCTACACAATTATTAAGCGTTGCCCTACAGTGCTTAGAACATCAAAAAAATGGCGTGCCTCTAGATGTTGATGGTAAGCCAAAATACAAACCCTTGTTGTTTGTTGTAACTTTTAGCATTAATGACGCTAAACAAATAGCTAAAATATTAAGAGGCACTTTTAAAAAGGAAGTTTTAATAGTTCATAATGAAGCGCCAGAAGCGAATAAAGATGAAGCAATGGAATTAAATAAAGATATGAAGAATGTAAAGTACGACGCAATTGTTTCTGTTATGATGTTACGAGAAGGATGGGATGTCAAAAATATTTCAGTTATCTGTCTTTTCAGAAAATTCTGTTATAAGAAAATCGGTAATAGAATTATGTCTGTTTATGGTCCTCAAGTTATAGGCAGAGGATTAAGGCGGATTATTATAAGTAAAGACCGTTGGGAGAGTTTATATGTTGTTGATCATCCTATATTAAAACATGATTGGCTTTGGGATCAGCTTGATGCTGAAAAATATGATGGTAGTTTAAATCCAGGCGATATTATTGATGAAAAGAAAATTCCAGAAGAACCACAGATAATTGAGACCCATAAAGAAGAAAAAATAGAAGATATTAAAAAAGAGATGGAAGAGAAGATTGATTGGGAAAAAATTTCAGAAGAAGTGCCTGATTTTGTAGAAAGTAAAAAAGTAATTACTGAATGGCAAGAATATTTAGATAATTATGAGTATCTGCTCGAAGGAGTTAGTATTGAAGAGAAAATAAATCAAATTAAATCAAGAAATTTAGATTCTGGTTTTAATACTTTAGAAAAAGCTGAAGATATACCGGATATCGATATTTCCGATGTTGACGTAAATATTCATCACTCTGTTGAGGAATTACAAAAAATGATACTTAAAGAAATGAGTAATACCGCTAAGGATTCTTTAATTGAATTTGACGGGAATCCCGACTCAAGACAAACAGTTATTTATGATGTTATAGATGACCACATTAAAAAAAGATTTTTAGGTGGTAGCGAAGTTGGCAAGTGTAATAATAAAAATTTATTAGAACTTTTATGGGATACTTGGTCTCAGATTAGAGAGAATTTTCTAAAGCCAGAATTAATTGAAGGCATTTTAACTAACAAATAAAATGAAAAGCTTAAGAGGCAAATTGAAGAATTTAAAAAAATCTCCATTTAAAGAAGAGGTTTATGATTCTATATTAGAGCGTGATTATATGATTGAACTTGAACAAGATCCTGCAGTTAAATTATGGACAAAAAAACATAATATTAAGATTCCTTATAAATTTTTATTGTTTAGTAGAAATTATCTGCCAGATTTTTTAGTTGAGCATCATGATGGGAGTAAAGAAATTCATGAAGGCAAGGGTTTGCCTTTTTTATTTTGGGATTCGACGAAAGCAAAAAGGAAAGCGGCTGAAGATTGGTGTAAAGAAAAGAACTGGAAGTATAAAATTATAACCAAAGGGAAACAAGTTTTTTATAAAAGTAATTTTATTGAGAGTTCTAATATTAAAGATAGTAATAATTTTTCCGAATAAATAAAAGATTTGGAGGGGATTTATGAATAAAAATTTAAATCAAGATTTATATTCGCGTTTTGGAATTAAATTAAATCTAAAAGAAGTTCAAAACGGTTTTTGTAATTATTTGAAAAATCTATTATTTGACACTCTCAATCCTTTAATAAATACCGAAAATTATAAGGATAATGATAAACTTTTTAAAATACAGCAGAAAATTTTAAAAGAAGCTTGTCGTGAAATATTTTTAGATTACAACGACTATAATAATTCTGATTATGGCTTTAGTTGGTTTATTAAAAAAGAATTTTGCAACGGTGATTTTAAGGAAACTATATTAAGATTGCAAATTTTATTAGATATTATTTTTAAACACAAATTTGTCAGATATGAATTATATAGTTTAACCGAAGAAATAAATCTATATTTACAAGATTATCCTATTTTAGGATTTAAAATAAAGATTTACAAAACAAAGTCGCCTCAAATTTTAACTTCTATTTCTAAATTTTTTAATAAGGAGATAGATGATCTTTTAGGATTATTAGAGACAAATAAATATAAAGATATTTTGATTAATTTTGAAAAAGGACTTAAGGAATTTTTACAAGCGAAAACAGGGACTCAATTAAAAAATGTTGTTAATAGTATGCTTTCTGCGTGTGACGAATTATCTAAGATTATATTTAATGATCAGAATAAAGGATTTAAGCATATTTTTAATCGAAGTAATAATCAAAATAACTGGATAAAGTTTGGACTAAATGGGAAACAAAAAGAAATTTTTAAGAATCTAAAAGAATGGATGGATAGCATTAAGCATGGTTCAGTTAGAAAAATTAACAGGAGTGATGTCGAGATGATTATTAGTTTAATCGCAAGTTTTATCAGGTTTAGTGTTAATTATCATGAATCAATTTAATGAAAAAAATTTAGCGAAAGTTTAACAGCGGGGAAACAAAACCATGACAAAAAATAAAAAAAACAACTAAAAAAGCAGTTCAGAAGAGAATAAAGAGAATGAGACCAAGAGGAATAAAATCAATGAAGCAAGATGATTTTTTAGAAACTATGGGTAGATTAGATTTAATAGATGAAGAGATTAAGAAAGAAAAAGAATTATTTGAGATTAAGATAAAATCTTTAAAATTAGAAAAGGAATATCTTAAGAACAGGTTTAGGGAGAGGAAATAAATAAAAGATTTGGAGGGGAAGAAGAGAGATTAATCCAGAGGCGTCGTCCTTAAAATGACGCCCTTGTGCTCAAGGGACATCATTTTGAAGGACAAGCCTCTTTGGCTATAAGATTATGAAAGCAATCCAATTATATCAACACCTTGAGAAAGATTTTATCACTCCTGAAATGAGTGACAAATGGGCACAGCATATGGATTCTGTTGATGATTTTCTTAGTGAGAATTTTAAGAAAAGATCTATGGGCTTAGTTTGCGATTTTATAACAGAAATAAACAAAGTTTATACATCTGTTTTCCCATCAAGAAAAGTTATGCAAAGAATTTTAGATGATGGAACTCAAGATGCAATGCTTTTTGTTCATCATCCCTCGATATGGGATATTAGGAAAGCTCCAGAAGTTTTTCAGCAAATGGACAGAGAATTGCTACAACAATTTAAAGACAGAAGAATCTCTATTTATAATCTTCATGTGCCTTTAGATAATTTTGGAGAATATTCAACAAGCGTAACTTTAGCAAAGGCATTGGGCATTAAACCTGGGAAGCCTTTTGCTCCTTACTTCGGCTCTTTATGTGGTGTATTTGGAAAAACTACTTTAGCAACAGTTCAAGATCTAAAAAGAAGATTTCAGGATGTTCTTGGACATGAAGTTAGTTTATATAATTATGGAGACAATGAAATCAAAAATAGAACCGTTTCTATTGTCGCTGGCGGTGGAAACGAAGTTGATATATTAAAAGATATCGTTAAAGCAGGAGTCAATATTTTTATAACTGGAATTACTGCAAAAAATGATTATTCCCAAAAGGCACATAAATTTGCTGAAAAATATAGAATAAACATTCTTGGCGGAACTCATTATTCTACTGAAAAATTTGCTTGTATATCAATGGTTGATTATTTTAAGAAGATTGGATTGCCTTCCGAATTTATCGAAGATAATCCCGTGATGGAAGATATGTAAGATTTACTTCTTTAATTCTTTTAAGTAAAAAATCGCCAAGAAGGCGGTTTTTTGGTAGAATAGAATAAATAAAAGATTTGGAGGGGATTTGGAGATAAAAGAAAAGGTTTCTGACGCCTTTTTACCACCCTTTTACATTAAATAATATTAAAATAATGAATCTTGAGTTTGATACACCACAATTTATTATAACCATATTAAGTAGTGGCGCTATTGCTGCGTTAGTTTCTGGTATTTGGCATCACAAAAGCGAAAAGGAGAAAAGAATCTTTAATACAAAATTTAAAATCTATAGCGAAATCATTAGTCATATAAAAACCGGCTATTCGTCCATTTTGACATTTAAAGAAGGTAAAGTTCCAATTGTACGATTTGAAAAGGTTAGTGCAAAATGTATGTTAGTTGCAACAAACGAAATTAACAAAAAATTAAAAAAATTTAATAAGCAAATTGACGATATCGTTGAAGAAATGAAAAAGCTTAGAAAAGTTATGACTACTTACAAGAAATTTAAAGAAAATATACAAAGCGGAAGTCTTGGTAAAGAGTTTACTAAGGCACGATTATTGATGCTTGAAATAGAGGACTTAATGAGAGAAGATTTGGGATTTAATAAATAAAAGATTTAGGGGATTTGGGAATAAAATTATGAATAAAAAATTGTTTTTAACTTCAGTTGGATTTTTAAATAAAAAGGTGGCTGATGTTTTTTTAAAGGAATTAAATAAAGAACCGAATAAATCTCAAGTTTTAATGGTTTCTGTTCAGCAAACTAAGCAAGACAAATATTATTTAGAAGAATCTAAAAAAGAATTAAATGATTTGGGGTTTGATGATATATTTATTTATAATTTAGATAGAAAAATATTATTAGATGAAGTAAAAGATTGTGATATTATTTATGTCTGTGGTGGTAATACTTATTATATAATGAAAAAATTCAGAGAAACTGGATTAGATAGGATAGTTATTAAACTAGTTAATCAAGGAAAAATCTATATTGGTGTTAGCGCTGGCAGCATTATGGCAGGTCCAAATATTGAAATTGCTGGTTGGGGGATTGATGGAGATAAAAATGATGTTGATTTAAAAGATTTAACTGGTTTTAATTTTACTAACATTGCTATTTTTCCGCATTTTGAAAAAGATAAGCACAAGCAAGAAATTGAGGAATTTAGAAAGAAAGTTGATTATCCAGTTATTGAATTAACTGATAATCAAGCAGTTTTTATAAAAGGGAAGGATTATAAGATTATTGGAGAGTGATTAAGGAGAATAGGAATAAATAAAAGATTTGGAGGGGGAATTATAATTTATCTATATTTGTATACATTAGGCTAAAATAAGCATAAAAAAGCGTTTTAAGAAACAAGTAAACATGGACGAAATTGCTTTATATTAGCCAAAAAAGAGACGCTTGACAGTACCTGTGTAGTATAATATACTACAAACGTATAGTTGTAGTATAATTCAATATATATGAACCAAGATTTGATACAATATCTTCAAAAACAAATTTTAACCACTGATGATCGATTAAAGCATTTTACTCATAGTTTGAATGGAGAAAAACATCCTAGTCGTTTTTTGTATGTAAAATTACAAAAATACATAAATGATTTTCTGAATAAGAAATCATCAAACAGAATGGTGATTATTCCTGGATTTAGAGGTGTTGGGAAAACAACTCTTATGGCTCAAGTTTGCTCTGATTTTAAAAAGAAGGACTTTCAAGTATTCTTTTTATCTGTGGAAGATTTAAGAAATTATCTTGAAGTTGGCATTAATGAAATAATATCTGCTTTTGAAAAAATTATTGGTGAAAATTTAGAAAGTGTTAAAAAACCAATATTGATATTTTTTGATGAAGTTCAAGCAGATCCTAAATGGGCTATTACACTAAAATCGCTATTTGAGAAAACTAGCAATGTCTTTTTATGTTCTACGGGATCTTCAGCTATTATTTTACAATCAACATCTAATATTGCTCGTCGAGCTATATTTGAGCCAATGACGCCAATGTGTTTTAGTGAATATCAAATGATAAAAAATAAAATTTATCCAACCCTGGGATTAAAAGAAAAAATTAGACAATCTATTTATTTTTCAGAGTCATGCGAAAATACTTATAATAAGTTGTCAGGTTTAGAAAGTCAGATTAACAGTTATTGGTCAAAAATTGATAGAAATGATATTAAAAAGTATTTATCATACGGAACCTTCCCTTTCACTCTAATAATGCCAGATGAAATTTCTATTTATAACAATATATCATTATTGCTTGATAAAATTATTAAACAAGATATGCCAACTTTGGGTAGTTTTGATCAAGATACACTTGGGATAGTAAAAAGAATTTTGTTTGCAATAGCTGAAAATGATATAACAAGCTTGAGTGTTTTAGCTGAAAAATTTAGCATTAATCGTTTAACGATCGCTAATATTTTTGATGTTTTGGAAAAGGCAGAGTTTTTAGTTAAAATTCCGCCACATGGTTCAAATATGACAATTGCTAATAAACCCAATAAGTATTTATTTATGAGTCCGGCAATCAGAATGTCATTTTTTTATTTTACCGGCAATGAAAGTACCTATTTAACAAGACAAGGAAAATTATTAGAAGATTCTATTGGTTCTCATCTTTATAGAGAATTTATTTTAAGAAGTGATGGCATTATTCGTTATGATAGCGCTCAAGGAGGAGCTGATTTTATTTTACAAATAGGGAATAATAAAAAAATTGTCATAGAAGTTGGTCTTGGCAATAAAGACAAGAGACAAGTTATAAACACTATGCGTAAAATTAAATCTAACTACGGTATTATTTTTTGCAATACTGGATTAAAATTTGATAAAGAAACTAACATAGTTTCAATTCCTCTTGATTATTATTTTTTAATGTAATTTTATGAATGAATCAGAAACAAGAGCTGAATATATTAGGTGAATTAAATTAGAGAAGGGATATCTTAAGAACAGGTTTAAGAAAGAGAATAAGAATAAATAAAAGATTTGGAGGGGATTTGGGAAAATATAATTTTAAAAAAGAAAAAAGGTCACTCAATTTTTAGAGTGACCCAACCAGTTTTTAGTAGAATAAAGATATGACTCAAGAATTATTTAAAAAAATTAGAGAAATAGGATTATTGTTAGGTGAATATGTTATTTTTGGTAGTGGGCCAATGTGTATTCTAGGTTTAAAAGAATGTCATGATTTAGATATTTTAGTAATTGAAGATGTTTTTGAAGAATATAAAAAGAAACCGGATTGGAAGTTTGTAGAATTTGAAAGAAATGGTCGACAGGTAGAATTTTTAGAAAAAGAAAATATCGAATTGTATAAGAATTGGGGGCCAGGGAAATGGGATGATGAAAAACTTATAAAAGAAGCAGAATTAATTGATGGTTTACCTTTTGTTAAATTAGAATATGTTATTAAATGGAAAAAAATATCTGGTCGGGAAAAAGATTTAAATGATATTGAATTAATAAAAGAATATCTAAAGAATAGGTTTAAGGAGAATAAAAATAAATAAAAGATTTGAAAGGGGGTTTGAAAATAGAAATTTGTTAATAATTTTTTTAAATTATTCTTGACAAGTCTTAATAAAATATGATTTAATAATATAGAAAGTTATCTTTTATTAACTGATAACATTGTTCACTAACAATCAAATAAAGAAAGGAGAGGGCCATGAAAAGCACTAAAAAAAAGAAGAAAGTCGTTGTCGTGGGTCGGATCAATGACGGGTCCAAGGCTTCTACTTTCGGGTGCTGCTCGAACACGCGGATTCTTTCATAAATTGAAAAAATGCTAATGTCTGGGTGGCCGTAATTTGAAACAGAGGGATCGTGTTTTTTATCGATCCCTCTTTCTTATGTCTAAAAAGAATATCTGAAAGAGAGGTGATTAAGATGTTAACGAATGAGCTTTTAGGTAAGGAAATTTATGTAATTAACGTGGATGATCAAACTCTTTTCTATGCTCCTTTAACTAGAAGTTTTGCCGTTTGCGATGGGGAAGCTAATATTGGAGATATAGGTGAAGATTGGGTTAAAGAAGCTTCATCGCAAAACAATGTACCTGATTTTATTTGTGAGCAGGGGTTTAAATATGATAAAGACAAAATTCGTCTTCGGCTTAATATTACCACCAAATGTAACTTGAATTGTGAATATTGTAGTGTTCGAGCTGGTTCTGATTTAAGAAATATGACCAAGAATATTGCATTAAGATCAGTAAGTCATTTTTGCCGATATGCCCAAGAAGAAAATGCTAATACGTTGGAAATTGTATTTTCTGGAGGCGAGCCCACCCTATTTCTACCTCTAATAAAGGAGTGTATTATTCAAGCAAAAAAAGATTTAACTGACGGTATTAATTTAAAACTTCGAATATTAACTAATGGGCTCTTTTCATGTAATAAATACCGAGAGATAATTCACGATATCGAAGAAGTTCAAGTCTCTTGGGATGGATTTTTTGGAAAAAACGAACGTTACGGATCAGATTCTAGTATAGCTGATCGTGTTTGGAAAAACATCGGTTTTTTATTAGAAAATAAATCCAGAGTTAGTGTTTTGACAGTTGTTTCCGAGGTAAATTATTTGCGAATCCGGAAAATTGTTGATGAGCTTTATAATTACGGAGTTAAAAATATTTTTCTAGGACTAAAAGAAACTTTAGGCCGGACACTAAAAGGAAGTGTTGAAATAGATTACGAACTACTTAGTAACATCTACTTTGATTTGTGGAGGGATTATAGGAAAATTGGAGTTGATATTAATCTAACTGGTACGGACATACACTCCATATCTCCATTCCCATGCTCAGTTCCGATTCCTAACTATTCTGTATCTCCAGAGGGAGTTATCTCGGCGTGTACAGTTTCGTTTAATGATGATAATTCTTTTGCAGATGATTTTGAAATTGGACGTATTCTTAAAAACAGAGTGAAAATAAATAGAGATTCTCTTGATAAGGTGCGTAAATTTCATGTTCTTAATATTTCTGATTGCAATGATTGCTTTGCCAAATGGCATTGCAGAGGAGGTTGTCCTTATTCAAAGAGAGGTGAATATTTCACCTCTCTGTCATCTGAACGATGCGATATGATAAGAAAAATAGTAGCTCTTAAGCTGATGTACGTATCTTCAGAATAATAGATATTTACATCAAGAGAGTGGAATTTGTTCCACTCTCTTATTTTTTGTATCAATAATTGTTATAAAGTTATTGAAATTGAATTGGCAACTTTTTTTTATGCTCCAGTTTTTAATATGAGAGAGTAGCATAGATAAAAAAACGCTATGAGATACAATAATGATATTTTGTTTTTCTTTTTTTGAGATATTATCTAAAAATTCTTTGGCTCTTTTTTTTACTTCAATAAAACTTTCTCCTCCAAAGTGTTTGCGATGAGAAAATAATGTTTTTTCATATAATTTCCAATCTATTTCTTTTTCTGTTTTTCCTTCAGAAACGCCACCTTTTCTTTCTCGAAGTATTTGATTATATTTGATTTTTAATTTTAATTCTTTAGATATAATTTCTGAAGAATCTTTTGCTCTTTTTAAATCACTAGAAAAAATTATTTTAGGGTTTAAGTTGAGTTTTTTAATAACTTTTGCAGTTAATTTCATATCTATTTTACCTTTAGATGATAAATGACCAGGCAAATGGCCTAGCAAAATTCTTTTTTTAGATTCTTCTGTTTCGCCGTGGCGAATGAGGATGATTTTCATAATACTTTAATTATGTGTTAAAATATAGAAAATGACAACCTTGTGATGTATAAAAAATCGCCTAAATGGCGGTTTTTTGCTTGTCCTGAATTTATTGAAGGGGTAGAATGTAATAAATAAAAGAGATGAAAATTAAACTAAAACGCAATTTTTATTTAAATCCAACACTGCAAGTGGCCAAAGATTTAATTGGCAAGTTTTTAGTTCATAAAAAAGGCAACAAGATTTATCAGGCGCAGATTGTTGAAGCAGAGGCCTATGCCGGTTTTGATGATTTGGCTTGCCATGGTTCAAAAGGAAAAACAGAAAGAAATAAGGTAATGTTTAAGAAGGGCGGTTATGCTTATGTGTATCTTATTTATGGGATCCATCATTGTTTGAATTTAGTCACTGAAAAAGAGGGAATACCTTCAGCTGTTCTTATTAGGGCATTAGATTATCCTCATGCTGATGGTCCTGGCAAGCTTTGTAGAGAGTTTAAAATTACTAAACAAACGCATAATGGCCTTGATTTAACAAATAGCGCTTTATGGGTAGAGGATAGAGGATTTAACCCTAATGTTATATCTGGCAAAAGAATAGGTATTGATTACGCAGGTAAATGCGCTAATTGGCCCTGGAGGTTTGTTATGAAAAAAGATGTCTAATTTTTTAAAAGATTGTCGCCAATCAGACGGTTTTTTGGTATAATAAAATAAATAAAGATTTGGAAGGGGGTTTGGTGAAATTTAATTTAATTCATAGGCCGTGCCTTGACGAGTACATCCTTCCGCCCTTCGAGCGTAAGAATGTAGCTCTCAAGGCACGGCCTATTCCTAATTTTCAAATCCGTGCCTGTCTATCTTTCTTAAGGCATGGTTTTCTGCTTGCCTTGAATAATTTGAAAAGGTAGAATAGAGATATGACTAGAAATAAAAAAATCTTTATCATAATAATTGGTATTATTTTTTTGTTTGTTTGGGCTTTTATTAGGGGACCTGAAGATACTTGGATTTGTAATGATGGAGAGTGGGTCAAACATGGTTTTCCTTATGTTCCTATGCCGGAAGGAGAATGTAATTTATTGGATAATTTTAATCCTTTTAGGTAAAATAAATAAAAGATTTGGAAGTGGCTGTGCCTGTTCATCTTTCTTAAGGCACGGTTTTTTGGTATAATAGGATTATATGGCAGCTTTGGCAGTGATATTAATTCGTTTTTTAATACCATTTTCTATTTTGCGTTGGCCGTTTTGGGGAGCTTTGTTAGTTATTTTAGGAGATATTTCAGATGTGGTTTTAATGGATGCTTTTGGCTGGGGCTGGTTTGAGGGTCGGGATTATCATTCCTATGATAAGTTCTTTGATACTTATTATTTAGGATTTGAGGTCTATATGGCTTTGAAATGGCAGGAGGTTTTAGCTCGGCGAACAGCTGTCATTTTATTTGCCTGGCGTTTAGTGGGAGTGATTATTTTTGAGATATTTAAAATTCGCCAATTAATGCTATTGGCGCCTAATATTTTTGAGAATTTTTATCTTTTAGTGGTTGGTCTGAAGAAATTCTTTAAGTTTCCTATCAATAATTTCAAAAGATTAATCATTTTTTTATTAATCGCTGGAATACCAAAAATTGCGCAAGAATATATTATGCATTATCTGGAATTTCCTACTTGGCAATTTTTTAAAAAGAATCTTTTCAGATGGGGATAAAAATCGCCAAAGAAGCGGTTTTTTGGTAGAATAGAATCTATGGACTGTCAACAAGAAAAAAATTCAAAAGATTGTAATTGTACTTATTCTGGTTGTGATAGGAAGGGTATTTGTTGTGAATGTATTAAGTACCATTGGCAGCGTAATGAATTACCAGCTTGTTTCTTTTTTAAAGAAGCAGAAAAGACCTATGATCGGTCGATTAAGAAGTTTATTAAAGAGCAGAAGAATAAATAAAAGATTTAAAATAATTTATGAATAAAATAAGTTTATTTAAAATATTTTTGATGAAATTTGCGCCTAAGACGTTTTTTCGTTATATAGCTGAAGAACAAGGCATTGATTCTAAAAAAATTGATTTTGCAAACAATCTTTTTAAAAAAGTTAAGCGAATTGATATTCATCCTTTATCAAGTCAAAGCGGTAGAGGTTTTATTATAATTTTAGATAGAAAATTATCTTTACATTTTTATCAAAATGGAGATAGTTTTTATTATGATGGTTTTGAAATAGGAAAGTATAATAAAGGAGATGTAACTGTTTTTGATAAGTTAGGATAAAAAAAATTTGGAGGGGGTCTGGTGAAATTTAATTTAATTCATAGGACACGCCTTGACAAGTACATCCTTCCGCCCTTTGAGCGTAAGAATGTAGCTCTCAAGGCACGGCCTATTCCTAATTTTCAAATCCGTGTCTGTTTATCTTTTTGGATTTCTTAGGACGCACGGTTTTTTGGTAGAATAGAGATATGAACAAAATAAAAGCAAAGGTTTTTACAATTTTTTGGCTGATATCAGGAGTGGTTTGGACAATCGCAAGCCTTAAGCGTTTTACTAATGGAGAAGATATGGTTATGGTCGTTGTTTATTCTGTCACCGCGATAGCAGCTTTTGCATTAGCGTTTTATTTTTATAAACGCTAATAATAGTTCTATTATGAAAAAACAAATTGAGCTTAATAATAAAAAAGTTAACTATGTTTTAAGAGAAAGCAGAAGAGCAAAAAGGATGCGATTGACTATTTATTGCGCTGGAGATTTTGTAGTGACTAAACCGTTTAAATTAAGTGAAGATTTAGTAGAGAAGTTTATTAGAGAGAAATCAAATTGGATATTGTCTAAATTAAAATATTTTAAGCAATTTAAAAATAGTTCTTTATTTAGAAATGATAAAAATAATTTTTTAGAATATAAAGAAGAAGCTTTAAAATTCATATCTGAAAGGATTGATTATTATAATAAAATATATAGATTTGATTTTAATAAAATTAATATTAAAAATCAGAAAACAAGATGGGGAAGTTGTTCTAGCAAGAAAAATCTAAATTTTAATTATAGGATATTGTTTCTTCCTAAAAGAATAGCAGATTATATTATTATTCATGAATTGTTTCATTTAAAGGAGCTTAATCATTCAAGAAAATTCTGGAATTTAATTGCTGAGGTTATTCCTGATTATTTGGATATTAGAAAAGATTTGAGAAATAAGAAGTTTAAGATATAAATATGAAAAAACATATTTTGAGAATTAGGAAGATTGATAAAACTGTTTTTGATTCTATAAAAAACAAGAAAAAAATAATAGAAACAAGGGCGGCTACAAATAAATTTCGTAAAATTGAAAAAGACGATATTTTAGTTTTTGTTTGTGAAGATAAAAGATTAGAGAAACAGATAAAACAGGTAAAATTATTTGAGAGTATAGATAAAATGCTAGAGAAAATTGATTTTAAGAAAGTAATGCCTTTTGTTAACTCTGCTGATGAAATGAAAAAGGTGTATTATAGTTTTTCTGGCTATAAAGAGAAGATTGATAAATTTGGTTTAATTGCTTTTTGGATTTAATAAAAATACAATGAATTTTTCAAGAATTGCTAAAATCTTAATAATTTTTGTTTTGGTTGTTGTTGGAATTATTCTTACTATCTTCTTTAAAGGGGATAATGAATCAGTTTTTAAAGTAATTAAGGTTATTGATGGAGATACTATTGTTATTGAAGGAGGAGAGATAATTAGATATATTGGCATTGATTCGCCAGAAACAGGCCAGAGCAACGATGATTGCTTCGCGCAGGAGGCATTTAACGCAAACAAGGAATTAGTTGAAGGGAAAGAGGTTAAATTAAAGAAAGATGTCTCGGAAAGAGATAAGTATGGGAGATTATTAAGATATGTTTGGGTGAATGATATTTTTGTAAATGAATATTTAGTAAAAGAAGGATATGCTTTATCAGCTAAGTTTCTTCCTGATGTGAGGTATGCAGAGCAGTTTGATAATGTTGAAAAGCAGGCTCAGGAAGAAAATTTAGGATTATGGTCCTTATGTCAAGTTGATGGAGTTATTTGTTCCATCAATGCGTACGATTGTTCTGATTTTGAAACGCAAAAGGAAGCGCAGGATATTTATGAATTCTGCGGAGGCGCAGATAATGATATTCATAAATTAGATAGCGATAATGATAAAGTAGTTTGCGAGAGTTTACCTTAATTTTTTTGGTATAAAACAAATAAAAGATTTGGAGGAAGTTTGGAAATAAAAATGTCTGATAAAATTGACAAAATAACATTTTCTTGTTATTTTGTTTTTAGTTCATTGTAAGTTCTTATACATAAGAATATTTTTTAACCTATTTAAAGAAGGAGGATTAAAAGATGACAGAGTTATACGCATTTAAATATTTAAGAGCTGACAGAGAAGAAGTAGAACAGGGTCCTTTTTTGGCAAAAAGAAAAGCTGAAGAAGGAAAGAAGAAAATGCTGAAAATGGGAGCAGTATGTACTGATGTTTATCCGATCAAAAGTGATCCTGAACAGGTTAAAATCTTAAAAGCTAGAAAAGGAGATTATCTAGCAGAGATCATTGCAGTTTTTGAAATCTATCTTAGTAGAGAACTAAGTGTGCTGGCAGTTGGTGTAGGCTATAATATTGTTTATGATTATATCAACGAACTTGCAAAACGAATAGATAGATTTATAAAACATAATATGCCTACAGTATTTAGCGAATTTAATAAAGAGGCAAAAGAAAAGCTTGCTCGCTATAGAAAAGAATACCTGAAAGGAGTAGCCGATATTCTGAAACAAAAATCAAGGCATTATTCTCCTATGAACGGCTCTGTGCCAGAAAGTATAGGCAAGCTATTGCAAGATCTTTCAGATAAATATTTAAGGATGCAATAATTGTTGTGATAGGCTGTCTCAAAGTTAAACTGAGATGGCCTTTTATTTTGAAAAAGTTAAATTATTAAATCCTTGATAAAAAAATCGCTTAAATGGCGGTTTTTTGATATAATAAAAATATGGATTTTATATCACATGGTCTATGGGGAGGGATTGCTTTCGGTCGTAAGAATAAGACGAATTTTTGGTGGTCTTTTTTTATTGGTATTGCGCCTGATGTTTTGTCTTTTGGTGTTTTTTTTGCTATGACTATTTTAGGGTTTGTAAATCGGCCAAATTTTGGCGTTGGTCCGCATGATCCGAATTTATTTCCTTCCATTATATACATTCTCTATAATATAACGCACAGTTTAATTATTTTTGGGGCGATATTCCTAATAGTTTGGATGATTTTAAAGAAACCCTTTTTACCGCTTTTTGCTTGGGGTATTCATATTATTCTAGATATTTTTACCCATTCTTTTGAATTTTTCCCGACGCCTTTTCTCTGGCCTATCTCCAATTTTAAAATAGATGCTTGGATATGGGGTAGTTATTGGATTTTTATTCCTAATGTTGTTTTATTAATTATATTATATTCTTGGTTCTTTATTAACAAGCGAAGAAAAAATAAGTAAAAAGACAAAAAATGAAAGCATTGGAGATAGATAATTTAATTAAAGATTATGGGAATTTTAAGGCCCTAAAGGGCATTTCTTTATTTTTTGGTATAAATATATGGTTTATGATATACTGATAAAAATAATTAATTATTAAAAAATGAGAATTAAACGTTATCGAGTAAAAAAAACAGCACAGGAGATACAAGATAGAATTTTTAAGAATATGTCGGCTGACAGAAAAATTGAAATTGGATCTCAATTATGGAAATTAGGTAAAGATGTAGTGGGGGATAAAATAAATTATGCTTCAAGAAGATCCAAAAAATCTTTTAGTCAATATCGCCAAGATTCTTAAAGAATTAAAAATTCCATATATTATTACTGGTGGTATGGCTGTTTTGGTTTGGGGTCGTCCAAGATTTACAGCTGACATTGATATTGTTGTTGAGCTTGGTCAAAATAAGGTTGATGAACTAGAAAAAGCGTTATTATCTTTAAGCGATGTTGGTTATTTTGATAAAGAAGCTGTTCAAGAGGCGATTAATAATAAAGATGAATTTAATTTTATTGATGGAAATACAGGTATTAAAGTAGATTTTTGGGTTTTATCCGATGATTCTTTTGATTTATCTAGATTTAAAAGGCGAAAAGTTAAAAAAGTTTTAGGAAAAAACGTTTATTTTAGTTCTCCTGAAGATTTAATCTTAATTAAACTTAAATGGTACAAGAAATCTTTAATGAGCCGACAAATAGAAGATGTAGAATCTATATTAAAGATTTCAGATAAAAAAATTGATTTTAAATATTTAAAAAAATGGGCAAAAAAATTAGATGTTTTAAAAATTTTAGAAGAAGTGATTAAAAAAACTGTAGTTTTAGATTAAACAAGAATTATCTTTTATAACAATTATGTTTGATAAATTAAAACAATTAAAAGAACTTAAAGGATTACAAAGCCAGCTTGAACAAGAAAAAGTAGAAGTTGAAAAGAACGGCATCAAGGTGGTTTTAAATAGTAAAATGGAAATACAAGAAATTAGTTTAAATACGGAATTAACTAAAGAAGAACAAGAAGAAGCAATTAAAGATTGTATTAATGAGGCAATGAAAAAAATACAAATGATTGCCGCTCAAAAAATGTTTAAGATGTGATTAATATGAAAATAAATAAATTAAAGCCATCATTAATTGGATTTTTACAGGCATTAGGAGTGGTTATTTATTGCGCTTTGGTTAGTGGTTTTTTTCAGCTGGGAAATAGATTTTTTCCTAATCAATCAGATTTTTTAATATCTATTTTAATTCTAATTCTTTTAGTTCTCTCGGCAGCTATTACTGGAACAATTGTTTTTGGTTATTCAGCTTATTTAATTCTTAATCAAAAAATTAAAGAGGCCTTATTTATTTTTTGCTATACCTTACTTTATTTCATAGGAATTATTGGTGTTATAATAATTTGTTTAGCTGTTTGGTAATAATAAATAATTAATAATAAAAATTATGAAAGAAAAAATTAAAACAATTTTTTGGTTATTAATTTTTGTTTTTATTCTAATAGTAAGCTATTTTGTAATTCCTTTTGAACATACAATAAAAAGAACTCTTTTCCCTTATTTAGCGATCCTTGGATTTATATTCTTTTCATTGGGAGGATTATTGATTTATTGCACAATTAAATCAAAAATTAAAGGAAAACTTAAATTATTTTTAATCTTAACTGGTATTACTCCCATTGTAGCTTTAATAAGTGTTCTTTTGCATAATCTTGTTTATGGTTTAATGATTTATTTATTTGGACAAGATTTTTGGGGAGAAACAGGAGATGAAGCCTTTTTCTTTATAATAGCTCTTCTTGTCTGTCCAATTGTTTTTTTAGTTGGTGTCATTGGAAGCATCATTATGTTTAAGAAAAAATAAAATATTATTAGGAAGAGATTTAGAATTTAAAAATCACTTAATCAGCGTTTTTTTGTTATAATATTTATATAAAGTAAATATAAAAATTATGGATTTTCAAAAAATAGATTTGAAAAAAGAAGTTAGTAATTTAAAAAAGCTTTCCGGAAAAGAAAGAGGAGAGGATATTAAATATTTAGTTAGCTATATTAAAAAAAATAAAGGGGAAGAAGGATTTAAAAAAGTAAAAGCAGAACTAAATAAAATAGGATATAATCTTCCAAATATTGATAAAATAGATAATATAGAATGGATACCTGTGAGTTTGCCTAATATATTTTTAGTTGCTTGTGTAAAAATTTTTAATTTGAAGGAGGAAGATATTATTGAAATGGGTAGAAAATCGTTATCGTTTAAAAGTATTTTTAGGTTTTATATAAAATACTTTTTATCTTTTAAAAAAACCATAACAAAAGCTTCTAACTCATGGGATAAGCATTATTCTTTTGGTAAGATCGAAATAGTTAAATGCAATGATAAAAAGAAAATACTTATAGTCAGATTGAAAGATTTTAAGGTACATCAGTTTACTTATATTTATTTTCAAGGAGTATTTTCTCAAATTATTAGAATAGCTTTAGGAAATAAAGAAATAAAATCAGAAAAAACAAAATATGCACTTAACGGAAATTTTTATTATGAATATATTTTTAAATGGAATTAATTATTTACGTGGAGTTTGAAATATGAATAATGAACTTTTGCAAAAACTAAAGGATTGGCGAAATGATATGGCCAGAAAAGAAGCTTTACCTGTCTACCGTGTTTTTCAGAATAAAACTCTTGAAGATATTGTTGAAATAATGCCTAAAAATAAAAAAGAATTGCTTGATATAAAGGGAATTAAAGAAAGAAAATTCGAAAAATATGGCAAGGATATTTTGGATCTGGTTAATGGCGATGAAATAAAAGATTCTTTACTCGCAGCTCAGAACGACACAGAGAAAAAGCCATATACAGTCAGCAAATATCTTGATTTGCTTAATAGTAAATTAAGGGATTGTAATGCCAGAGTCCAAGGCGAAATAAGTAGTTTAAATATTAGTGGAAATTATTTATTTTTTTCATTAAAAGATAAAGATGATCAAAGTTTATTAAATTGTTTTATGTGGGCGAGCGATTATAAGATGTGTGGAATTTCATTTGAAGAAGGTCTTGAAATTATTGCTGAAGGGTTTTCTGATATTTACAAGCCTCAAGGAAAATTAAGTTTTAGAGTTTCTATAGCAGAATTAGTTGGCGAAGGCGCTTTGAAAAAGGCCTATGAAAAATTAAAAAAGAAACTAGAAGATGAAGGGTTGTTTGATTTAGAGCGTAAAAAGCCAATTCCAGAATTTGTTCAGAAGATTGGTTTAATAACGTCAGAAACAGGCGCCGTCATCCATGATTTTTTAAATAATTTAGGCAAATACGGTTATCAAATTAAATTTTTTAACTCAAAAGTTGAAGGACAAACAGCAGTTCGTGATTTGATTTCAGCTATAAATTATTTTAAAGATAAAAATATTGATGTTTTAGTTATTATCCGAGGAGGCGGAAGTTTAGAGAGCTTGCAAGCGTTTAATAATGAAACTTTAGTTAGAGAAATAGCTGATTTTGAAAAGCCAGTTATGTGCGGAATCGGTCATGATAAAGATATTCCTTTAGCGTCCTTAACAGCTGATTTAATGGTTTCTACGCCTACGGCTATTACTGTTGCTTTGAATAAATCATGGGATAAAGCAATCAGCAGCATTCGTATTTTTGAAAAAGATATTATTTATAAATATCAAGAGGCGTTGTCTCACAAAAAGCGTAAAGTAGAAATATTAACACAGAAATTAAAAGAAAAATCAGAATTTATTTTCAAAAGATTTAAAGATGCTAAAAATCGGCTGATGAACAAATTAACAGAATTGGGTTTTACCTTAAAGGAAACACAAAAAAATTTGAAGCAATCACTTGATTGTATTTTTACAGGCATTAAAGATAAGATTAAGGAAGCTAAAAAATATTTAGAAAGAGCTGAAGAAAGATTAAAGAATGCTAATCCCGAGAACCAATTAAAGCTTGGTTATAGTATTGTTTCAGTTGGCGGGAAAATAATAAAAAGTATTAAAAAAGTTAGTAAAAATGAAAAAATAGATATTAGAGTTTCAGACGGCAGAATAAAATCTCAAGTCGAAGAAATTATTAGTAATAAATAATTTAAAAATTATGGAGAAAAATAAACTTAAGGATTCGTTAAAAAAAATAGAGGAAATTATTGATTGGTTTGATCAGCAAAATGAAATAGATATTGAAGCTGGTTTAGAAAAAGCCAAAGAAGGAGTTTCTTTAATTAAATCAAGCAAAAAACGGCTGAAAGAGCTTGAGAATGAATTTGAAAAAGTAAAAACAGGACTTGAGAAAGAAATTGATGAATAAAGGTCGGTGGGGGAAATAAATTAAAAATAATAGACCTCTTGCAAGATAACCCTTTCTGCCGAAAACAAAATATTTTGGTTGAAAATTATTCAGAACTCGTTGGCTATGCTAAAGCATAACCTCCTCATTCTTCATAATTTTCATCTCAAAATCTTTGATTTTCCATCAGAAAAGTTATTCCGCAAGAGATCTTAAAAAAATATGGATAATATAAGAGAAATAAATAAAAAAATAAGCAATATGGATGGAAAAAAGATTGCTTCCAGAATTGCTATAGGTTTAATTGCTTTGATTCTTCTTTTTGGAGCTTTTGGAACTATTGGCGCCGGTGAGCGTGGAATATTACTTCAATTTGGAGCAGTTAAAGATAAAGTTTTTGACGAGGGTCTTTATATTAAAATACCTTTTATTCAGAAAGTAGTTAAAATGGATGTTAAAATTCAGAAAGATGAAGTTCCAGCTACTGCTTCTTCCAAGGACTTGCAGATAGTTACTTCAAGAATCGCTTTAAACTATCATGTGCTTCCAGAATCAGTTAATAAGGTCTGGCAAGAAGTAGGTAAAAATTATAATGCTAGAATTATTTCTCCAGCTATTCAAGAATCAGTTAAGGCGGAAACAGCTAAATTTACAGCTGAAGAATTGATTACTAAAAGGGAAATAGTAAAAGAACAAATTAAAGCAAATCTCGCAGAAAGATTATTACAGAATTTTATTATAGTTGATGAATTTAATATTATTGACTTTGATTTTTCAGCAGCCTTTAATGAAGCTATTGAATCTAAGGTTAAGGCAGAACAGTTAAAGCTTAAGGCAGATAGAGATTTAGAAAGAATAAAAATTGAAGCAGATCAAATGATTGCAGCTGCACAAGGAAAAGCACAGGCAATTCAAATAGAAGCACAAGCTTTGAAAGCTAATCCTCAAGTTGTTGAGTTGCGTTGGATAGAAAAATGGGATGGTAAAGTTCCTACTTACTGGGGCGAAGCTAGTCCATTTATTGGAATTAATAGATAGATATGAATCAGGAAAAATGGGAAAATTTAATAAATGATATTAAAGATAAATTTGAAGTAGAAGAGCATAATAACAAGCATCTTGATGAAATGGGCGGAACAGATATTGAATTTATTATATTCAAAAGTCCTTTAGGAAGAGTTAAGCTTGAACATATAATCAAGCCGGTTGTGCTTGATAAAAAAACTAATTATTCCCAACGCATTGGTTCTGAAACGAGCGTTGAATATGTTTATAGTGAAGATGAGAAAACAAGCAGATTAATAGCTTACAAATGGGATAATCATGAAGATGATTGGGTTGAAATTAGCGCGGATAGTTTTAATTAAAATGTATGGATATTAAAACCGCAGAATTTGTAAAAGGAATAATTGGAACAGATAAAATTCTTGAAGATAATAAACTCCAAATTGCTTTTGTGGGAAGGTCTAATGTTGGCAAGTCAAGTATTATAAATTTGCTTGCCAATAGAAAAAATCTTGTTAAATCAAGTTCAAAGCCGGGAAAAACAAGACAGATTAATTTTTTTTTAATAAATAAAAAAGTATATTTTGTTGATTTGCCAGGATATGGATTTATGAAGATTAAGTTGAAAAAGAAAGAAAAAATCAGAAAATTAATCATTTGGTATTTGTTTCGTTCTGATGTTGAAATTGATAAAGTAGTTTTAATTATTGACGCTAAAACAGGTCCAACTGATTTTGACATGGAAATGCTGGATTTATTAAAAAATACAGAAAGAGAAGTTATTATAATTGCTAACAAAATTGATAAATTGAAAAAAAATGATGTCAAGATGCAAATAAGCAAAATTGAAGAAATTACTGGATATAATGGAATTATTCCTTTTTCAGCTAAGAAAAAAATAGGTAGAGAAAAACTTTTAAATAAAATATTTAATAAACATGTCTGATTATTATAATGCAAAAAGAACATATGGGCTTTTTAATCCTGATTCAGGCGGGGTTTTTAAATTAAGCCGTTCCAAGATTGATTTATTTTTAAATTGTCCGCGCTGTTTTTATTTAGATCGTAGATTAGGAATTAGCAGACCGCCAATGTTTCCTTATACGCTTAATTCAGCAGTTGATGTTTTATTTAAAAAAGAATTTGATATTCACAGAGCTAAAGGCGAAGCGCATCCAATAATGAAGAATTATGGAATTGAAGCTGTTCCTTTTGAGCATGAAAAAATGGATGAATGGAGAAATAATTTTTCTGGAATCAAGTTTTTACACGAACCGACTAATTTTTTAATATTTGGCGCAATTGATGATGTTTGGATTAATCCGCAAAAAGAATTAATTATTGTTGATTATAAATCAACAGCTAAAAATAGCGAGATAAATCTTGAAGCTGACTGGCAGATTGGATATAAAAGACAGATGGAAATTTATCAATGGCTTTTCAGAAAAAACGATTTTAAAGTTGCTGAAACTGGCTATTTTGTTTATGCAAATGGCAAAACAGATAAAGAAGCGTTTGATGGCAAATTAGAGTTTGATGTTCAAATATTGCCTTATAAAGGAGATGATTCATGGGTAGAAAATGAAATTATTAATGCTCATAAATGTTTAATGAATAATGAGATTCCTGATTCTGGAAAAGATTGTGATTATTGCGCGTATAATAAAGAAGTTGATAAAAGTGGAAAATAGATTGACAAATTGTTGTTTTATATTTATGATGTTTTAAAAGTACCTTAATTTTAAAAAAGGAGGAAAATCATGAGTACAATATCAGAATATAAAAAGATAAGAGAGCTATCAAAAATGATTCATCTATTTCAAGAGAATATAAGAAAGAATGTACGTTTGAAGCTAATTGGCAACTATAATTATATAGTTGAGCCAATAGAAATGAAGGGGATGGAATGTTTTTTTAGGCTCATTGGAACTAAATTAAACAATCATCCAATTGTATCTCAGTCAATTCATAAAATTAAAGAAATAATTCCAATATAGAGGAAGCTGAAGTTTAGTTTCCTCTTTTATTTTTCATATTTTTTGTTATAATATAGTTATTATGGAAACAAAAAAATTATATAGGAGTGATAAAAATAAAATATTAGCCGGAGTATGCGGCGGATTAGGCGAGTATGCTGGTATTGATCCAGTTCTTTTTCGTTTAATTTGGATTTTAATTTTTATCTTTATTGGTTTTTCTATCAATTTTTTCCCTGGTTTTGTTTTTGGCCTAATCGCTTATTTCTTAGCTATAATTATTATTCCTAAAAGAATTGAGAAATAATTCAATGAATATTGATAATCCTCAGAAAATAAAAAAAGCTGATATAATAGTTGGTATTCCTTCATATAATGAGGCAAAAACGATTGGTTTTGTTGTTGAACAATCATCTTTAGGGCTTAAAAAATATTATCCTAATAAAAATAGCGTTATTATTAATTTAGATCATGAATCGCCTGATGGAACAAAGCAGGTTTTTTTAAATGCTAAAAAAAACGATATTCCAAGAATATATATTAGCACAGGAAAAAATATTAAAGGAAAAGGATACAATTTTTACAATCTCTTTTCTATAACCCAAAAATTAAAAGCAAAAGCAATTATTGTTTTTGACGCGGATTTGCAAAGCATTAGGCCAAATTGGGTTAAAAAAATGATAGAGCCGATTTTTAACGGCTATGACTTTATAACTCCGTATTATATGCGTTGCAAAACAGATGCAACTATTACTAATCATTTAGTTTATCCTTTAATTTACGGTCTCTTTGGTTGGGATGTCCGTCAGCCAATTGGTGGTGATTTTTCTTTTTCCAATAAAATGGTTAATTATTGGTTAAAGCAGAAATGGCCTGAAACAGCTTATCAATTTGGCATTGATGTTTTTATGAGTTTAGGCGCTTTTTTAAGCAAAGCAAAAACCTGCCAGGTTAATCTTGGAAGCAAGCTTCATAATCTGTCAAATCCTAAATTAGGATCAATGTTTTATCAAGTGACTGAAACTCTTTTCAAAATTATTGCAAGCAATTTAGATAAAATTAAAGAAGTTGATGAAGTTGATAAAGTTCCTATTTTAGGCAGCAAAAGTTTGCCAATTTTAGCTAACGCAATACCTGATGAAGAATTATTTAGAAGTATTTTTTGGGATAATTTGGAATGTCATTGGGATTTAATAAAGAATATTATTAAAGAGCCAATTAAGCAGAAATTTATTAAAGACATTCAAAAAAAGGAAATTGCTATTGATTTAAAAATCTGGACTAAAATTATTTACGATTTTTTACATGCTTATTGTCAAGAGGACTATGATAAACCAGATTTAATTAAAGCGCTAGGATGCCTTTATTTTGGAAGAATTGTTTCTTTTTATAAAGAAAATGGCAATTGTACGCCTGAAGAGATTGAGAAAGAAGTTATTAAGCGAGTTAAATATTTTTTTAAAAAAAGAAATTATTTTTTAAACAAAATCTAAAATCTAATTATGAAAAGGATTGAATTTGAAAAATTAACAGAACAAGCAATATCAGATTTGCCAGAGCATATTAAGAGTAAAATAGATAATGTTGAAATTTTGGTTGAAAATGAACCGTCTAAAGAACAATTGCGAAAAATAAAAGTAGGTTCAAAATATTCATTATTAGGCCTTTATGAGGGCGTTCCGCAAAATGTATGGGGCAGGGGATTTGGCAATATCTTGCCGGACAAAATTACTATTTTTCAGAAAGCTATTGAAAGTTATGCAAATTCAAAAAAAGCATTAATAGAATTAATAAAAAGTACAGTTCGACATGAAATAGCTCATCATTTTGGTTTTAATGAAGAGGGTGTGAAATCCTTAGAACAAAAAAGAAAATGAAAAATTATGCAAAAGTTGGCGGGCGTAAAGGAAAACCGGGCTACCGGACTCCTTCAAAATTTAAAATAAAGCAGTGTGATAAGATTAAAAAATTAAAAGGTAAATATGTTGATAAAAGTAAAAACTTATCCTCAAGCAGGCAAGCAAGAAATAATTAAAAAAGAAAATGATAGCTTTGAAATATGGGTTAAAGAAAAGCCAATCCAAGGACAGGCGAATCGAGCAATAATAACTATTTTATCTGATTATTTTAAAATTCCAAGAGAAAATATTAAATTAATTAGAGGATTTAAACAGAGAAATAAGATTTTTGAAGTAATAAAATGAATTTGATTATTGATTTATCAAAAGAACCTTGTTTAATTTTAAAGCAAGGAAATAAAAAAATATCTAGTCATCAATGGACTGGGCTTTATCAGTTAAGCGAAACACTTTTATTAGAAATTGATACATTTTTAAAAAAGAATAAAATTAAATTGAAAGATATAAAAGAAATCAAAGTTATTCCCAGCAAGGAATCTTTAGTCAGCACCAGAATCGCTAAAGCAGTTGCCTTAGGGTTAAAGATTAAGCCATAACTTGCTTTTTTCTTACTTTTATTTTATAGTTCAATTATTAACAAACAGCCAAACCAAAAGAGATTTGGCTTGATTGTACTTTAACTTTTGAATAAGGAGGTAAAGAAATGGCAAAGATAGGTAAATTTTTAGATAGTTTGGGCAGACGGCTTGAGGAAAATCGTGATGGCTTGATATTCTTTGATTGTTTTTTGAAAAACAATCTCGTTAGAGAACTCGATAACAGAAGCATCCGAAGCGGTTTATTAGTTAATTTAGAAACAAATTTTGCTGATAAACAATCCTGGGGAACTATCTATCAGATTGTCGCAGAAATCCTTTTTAATGCAGCATTAAGAGAACATTCAGAGGTTCATCCTGACATTTTTAATGAGGCTGACAGTGTATCATTGACATTTTGCCAAGTGGCAAAGGAACAATTAGGGTTTGATATGGAATTTATTCCAATTAAATCGCCAATGAAATGATGGTTGAGGGAGGGATTAGTGGAAGTTAAAGATGGCTATGTCGAGCTTACCCAAAAAGGAGAGCAAACTACAGAAAAAGTTAAGAGAGTTTAATTGCGTAATAACAAAGAAAAGAAAGGAGTAATGACATGAGAAATTTAACAATTGAAGAGCAAATACAAAAGCTTCGTGATTTAGTTTATGATGTTAGGATGGCGCTGTGCCGGCCTCTTCAAGAAGGAGAGACAATCACATCCAGCATGGTTGATGAATTTATCAAAACAGATGTTTTAACAATTTCTGAAAAAACACGGCAGCTGAATAACATTTGGGAAGCCACAGGAGAGATGTTAAATATTATGGACGGAAAATGGAAGGGTTGGCCTCCGCCAGAAATTCATCATCTAAAAGAATGCCAGCGATCGTTGGCGACTTGGAAACTAGAAGCTAATGTGTGTTAACGCGCGTCGAGAAAAGTATGTGGGTGTTGATTCTGAATTAATTCAGAATCAGCGCCTTTTTTATTTATTAAAAATAGATTATTATTGAATTAAGTATGAATTTATTAGAAAAATCAATTTTAGCTACTTTAGTGTATTATGATATTTTGGATCGTCCTTTGACTAGTTGGGAAGTTTTTAAGTATTTAATTAGAATTAAAAATATAAAATTAAATGAAGTTTTAGATATTTTAGAAAATAGTTCAAAATTAAATAAATTAATAAGTCAAAAAAATGGCTTTTATTTTTTAAAAAACAGACAAGCAATTATTAAAAAAAGAATTAAACGGCATAAAATAGCAGATAGAAAATGGAAAAAAGCTAAACGCGCAATTAAATTATTTCAAATGATTCCTTTTGTAAGAATGGTTGCCGTAAGTGGTTCTTTAGCAATGAACAATACAAGAGAAAATTCAGATATTGATTTATTAATTGTGACTAAAACTGGCCGTATCTGGACGTGTCGCGGACTTATTACTATATTTTCCCATTTAATCGGAAAGCGTCGGCATGGAGTTTTAACTAAAGACCGGTTCTGTCTTAATCATTATTTAACGGAAAAGTCATTAAAGATTCCCTATAAAAGTTTATATAACGCTCAAACATACGCTCATCTAATGCTTTTTTGGCAAAGTAAAAATGATTTGTATAAAAGATTTCAGAAAGCTAATCAATGGGTAAGTGAGTATTTAACTTTTTATCCAATTATCCAAAAAGGTTATTTAAGAGAAATTAAATCAAATTATTTTTTTAAGGATATAAGGGAATTAAAGGAATTTGTTCTTAACGGAGCAATAGGAAATTTTACAGAATTTATTTTAAAAAAAATTCAGCAAGCAAGAATTAAAAAAGACCCCTTAACTTATCAATCTGGTGGACGAGTAGTTTTTAGCGATAATCAATTAGAATTCCATCCTAACTCTCCGGAAAAATGGATTTTAGAAAAATATAATCAGAAAATGAAAAAACTCGGTTTTGAAAAATTAGGAAACGAAAATGACTCAGGTTTAATTCCATAAAGTTGACAATTTAAGTTTTTTTTATTAAGATTAAGGTAAAATAAGACAGAGTTACCAAATATCTAACAATATCTTTTTCTATTTTATTGTTTTTTATTTGTTATCAACTGTTATTTAAAATATGAACATTAAGCCATTAGGTGACAAGGTTCTTATTGAACCGATATCAGTTGAAGACAAAACTGCTTCCGGCATTATTCTTCCTGATACTGCTGATAAAGAAAAGCCTGAACAAGGCAAAGTAATAGAAGTTGGTCCTGGAAAACCCAATAAGCCGATGAGTGTTAAAAAGGGCGATATCGTGCTTTTTACAAAATACGGACCAAATGAAATTAAAATAAATAATAAAGAGTATTTAATTGCTAAGGAGGAAGATATACTCGCTATTTTGGAATAAATTTAAAAACCCAAAATCCAAATTATTCCAAATTATTCCAAAAATAATTTGAGCTTTGAAATTTGGATTTATAATAATTATGGCAAAACAAATTAAATTTGATGAACAAGCCAGACGCCAGCTTAAAAAAGGCGTTGATAAATTAGCTAACGCAGTTAAAGTAACATTAGGTCCTAAGGGCCGTAATGTCGTTTTGGATAAAGGTTTTGGTTCTCCAGAGATTACCAATGATGGAGTAACTATTGCTAAAGAAATTGAATTAGAGAATAAGTTTGAAAATATTGGCGCTGAAATTGTTAAAGAAGTAGCCAGTAAAACTAATGACACCGCTGGCGATGGAACAACTACCGCGACTCTTTTAACTCAAGCCATTGTTACTCAAGGTTTAAAAAATGTTACTGCTGGAGCTAATCCCTTAGCTCTTAAGCGCGGCATTGAAAAAGGAGTTAAGGCAATAATAAACGCTCTTAAAAAAATGTCCAAAACAGTAGCTGGAAAAGCAGAAATTGCTCAGGTGGCTACTATTTCAGCTGAAGATCCTGAAATCGGTAATTTAATTGCTGAAGCCATTCAGGAAATTGGCAAAGAAGGCGTTATTACCATAGAAGAATCACAAACCTTTGGTTTATCTAAGGAAACCGTTAAAGGAATGCGTTTTGATAAAGGTTATATTTCTCCATATATGATTACAAACACTGAACGCATGCAAGCAGAATTTGATAACCCATACATTTTAATTACTGATAAAAAAATCTCTAGTATTCAAGAAATTTTGCCTTTATTGGAGAAAGTCACACAAAGTGGCAAAAAAGATATTGTCCTTATTGCTGATGAGGTTGATGGCGATGCTCTGGCTACTTTAGTAGTTAATAAATTAAGAGGTACTTTTAATGCCTTGGCAATTAAAGCGCCTGGGTTTGGAGATAGAAGAGAAGAAATGTTAGAAGATATTGCAGCTTTAACTGGCGGACAAGTTATTTCTGAAAAAGTTGGGTTAAAATTGGAAAATACTGAACTTAAAATGCTTGGTAATGCTCGCCGGGTAATTGCGGATAAGGAAAATACTACTATTATTGAAGGAAAAGGTAACAAAGCAGAAATTGAAGCAAGAATTAATCAAATTAAAACTGAATTAGACAAAAGTGATTCTGATTTTGATAAAGAAAAATTACAGGAAAGATTAGCTAAATTAGCTGGTGGCGTAGCTGTTCTTAAAGTAGGCGCGGCAACAGAAGCGGAACAAAAATACAGGCAAGCTAAAACAGAAGATGCTTTAGCTGCTACCAAAGCAGCCGTTGCCGAAGGAATCGTTCCGGGTGGCGGAGTTGCTTTAATTAGAGCAATTAAAGCATTGGATGATGTTAAGGTTAAAGGAGAAGCAAAAATTGGTTTGTCTATTTTAAAAAAAGCGTTAGAAGAACCATTAAGACAAATTGCTAATAATGCAGGTCAGGACGGTTCGGTAGTTGTTAACGAAATTAAAAAGAAATCTGGCGCTTATGGTTATGACGCAGCTGAGAATAAGTATAGAGATTTATTTGAAGCAGGTATTATTGATCCAACCAAAGTTGTTCGTTCTGCTTTAGAAAACGCTGCTTCAGCTGCAGCTATGCTCTTAACAACAGAATGTGTTATAACTGACTTACCGGAAAACAAAAATTCAATGCCTTCAATGGGCGGAGGCGGAATGCCAATGGGTGGCGGAATGCCTGGAATGATGTAATTTGAAACTGAATCTGAATAAAAAATAGCTCTGATTAATCAGGGCTATTTTTTATTAACTTGATTTTATATTTTAATATGTTAATATTTATTTATTACCGAATTTGGTAATAAATTGCACCTTAAAATAAAAATAAATCATATTTGAAAGGAGGAAAGAAAGATGGAACAAGAAACAAAGGAGTTCAGGAAAGGCTGTTTTATCGGTGGATTTTTTACTGTTTTAGTTTGGTTCTTAATGGTGTTTTCCAACAATCGCTCTTTGTTTTGGTTTGGAATCATTGCTGGTTTAGCTGGCGGCTATATTTCTTATCGATTCAAGGAATTTATCAAGAAAGCGCCAATTGCTTGGAAGTACGTAGAGGACAAAAGTGGCAGGGTATTTAAGAAATCTCTGGATGCATTTTTGGAAATATTCCGCCCGCATCCAATTGCTCATTTATTTACTCTTGTTTGTCTACTGGTTCCTGCTATGGCCTCAATAGGCCTCTTGTTAATAAGCCCGAAAGAAAAAATAGATAGTTTTTTGTTTTTTTTAATGTTGCTGTTAATGGTTATCTTGGTGTGGATACTATTGCTTGACGGAATACTGACTTGTTTTTTGGATAGATGGAAAATAAGTATAAAGTATAGTTCATATCAAAGGACTTCTTGCAAATACATAGATATGCCAATAACTTACCGCAATATATTCTACTTGTTGCTGATTGCCCCCTTGTGGGTTTTGGGATTTATCCTCTGGAGAACTATCAGATTTTTCATTTGGGATCTCTGGCGTGGAGTTATCCTATTGATTATTTTCTTCCTGCGCTTTCTGTTCAAGCTCTTTATTTTGGTTCATTGCCAAGAAAGAATTATGTGCGCAGTTGACGGTACTATCGGTGGCACAGTTGTTTCGTTTTGGTCCTTGCATTATTCAAATTTTCCTATTTGGACAGTTCCTTTTTTGGCCCTAATCGGAGGATTAGCCGGAGTCGCTTTCGGAGAATTCAACCGATTGATTGTTCTTCGTAAATGGCTATCTGGATATATCCCAGACCAATATCAGTCTCAATTATAACCTATACTCAGCTCAATAGAGCTTGGCCGTCTCCATATAACGAGGCGGTCTTTTTAATTTATAACAGGTTGCAAGATTAACTAGACGGGGATATAATGGAAATATAAATATATAAATATTAATTTAATAATACTTAGAACAAGTTTATTTAAATTTTTAATTTAAAAGTTTAGAGAGATTTGTTTTTAGATAAAAAAATGGGACGTTTTTTATGGATACTTATTGCCGTAATCGTTCTGGTTATTTTTTGGTTAATAGCTATTTATAATGGACTAATTAAACTAAGAAATAGAACTGATGAGGCCTGGTCAGATATAGATGTTCAATTAAAAAGGAGATATAATTTAATTCCTAATTTAGTTGAAACAGTTAAAGGATATGCCAAGCACGAAAGAGAGCTTTTTGAAAAAGTTACTAAGGCGCGAACAACTGCTATGGGCGCGCAAGCTCCAGGAGATAAAGCGCAAGCAGAAAATATGCTTACGGGCGCTTTAAAATCACTATTTGCGGTAGCAGAAAATTATCCTGATTTGAAAGCTAATCAGAATTTCTTGGAACTACAAAGAGAATTAAGCGATACAGAAAATAAGATTCAGGCAGCTAGAAGGTTTTATAATGGCAATGTTAGAGATTTCAATATTAAGATTGAAACATTTCCTAATAATTTAGTTGCCGGAACATTGAATTTTAAGAAGAGAGATTTCTTTGAATTAGAATCTAAAGAAGAAAAAGAACCTGTTAAAGTTGAGTTTTAGTATTAGTATATGGCTACGCTTTATACTCAAAAAGATAAAAATATACGCAAAACCTGGTTCTTGATTTTTATCTTCCTTATTTTTATTATCGGACTTGGTTGGGTTTTTTCTTATCAGTTTCAAAGTCCTGTTATTTTAGTCATAGCGGTAGTTTTTAGTTCTTCGATGAGTTTTATTTCTTATTGGTACTCAGATAAGATTGTTTTGAAAATGAGTCAGGCTAAAGAAATTAAAAAACAGGATAATCCTGAATTATATCGTTTAGTTGAAAATCTTTGTATTACAGCTGGATTACCTCTGCCAAGAATATATATTGTAGAAGAAATATCTCCAAACGCTTTTGCTACTGGACGCGACCCTAAACACGCGGTTATTGCTGTCACTAGAGGACTTTTGGAAAAATTAGATCGTTCAGAATTAGAAGGGGTTTTAGCGCACGAATTAAGCCACATTGGCAATCGTGATATTCTTTTGCAAACTGTAGTTGTTGTTTTAGTCGGTATGGTTGCTTTGCTTTCTGATTGGTTTGTACGCTGGAGCGTCTTTGGGAGAAATAGACGCAGTAATAATCAAGGCGGAGGTCAGTTTGCAGGAATTATGGTTTTAATCGGTTTTGTTTTAGCTATTCTTTCTCCTTTTATCGCTACTTTAATTCATATGGCTATTTCACGTAAAAGAGAATTTTTAGCTGATGCTGACAGCGCTTTATTAACTCGTTATCCTGAAGGATTAGCTCGCGCTTTAGAAAAGATTTCTCAAGATCAAACACCATTAAAAGTAGCTAATAAAGCAACAGCTCATCTTTATATCTCAAATCCTTTTAAAGGGAAAAAAGTAAGAAAAATTTTTAACACTCATCCTCCGATAGAAGAAAGAATTAGTATTCTGCGTGGGATGGAAATTTAATTATGGGAATATTATTTGATACAAATAAAAAAATATATCGCAGAGATTTTGAGAAATTTTTAAGAGATATTCCAGAATTATCAGATACAGAGCGTTCATATATTGAAGGTGTTTTTCAAGACTCTTTAAAAGATGGATTAACTGAATATGAATTAAAAAAGGAAATTGAAAGATTAAGAAATAATCCGAATGATGAAATAGATTCTTTTGAAATAGGAAAGATAAAAGAGAAATTGATCGAAGCTTTAAAATAATATGGAGAGGTGTCAGAGTGGCCGAATGAACGTGACTGGAAATCACGTGTGCTCGTAAGGGTACCGCGGGTTCGAATCCCGCCCTCTCCGCCAAGAATCACATTTCTAAAAAATTAAGGTTGGTTGTAAATAAAGATTTTACCCTCGTAGTTTTTCATTACAACTTTTTTGTCATCCATAGAAATCATATATTCTGGCAAAATCGGTATTTTCCCTCCGCCGCCAGGAGCGTCTATAACAAAAGTCGGCATTGCTAATCCAGAGATATGGCCACGCAAACCGTAATAAATTTCTAAACCTTTTTGAACTTTTGTTCTGAAATGATCAGTACCTTTAACAGGATCAGCTTGATAAACATAATATGGTTTTACGCGCATAGATAACAATTTCAGCATCAAATCTTTCATTGTTTCAACTTCGTCATTTATGCCTTTAAGTAAAACAGTCTGACATCCAACAGGAATTCCGGCATCTACTAACATTTTACAAGCGCGCTGACTTTCAGGCGTAATTTCCGCTGGATGATTAAAATGAGTATTAATAAACAACGGATGGAATTTTTTTAATATAGCGCAAAGTTTTGGAGTGATTCTTTGGGGAAGAGTACATGGCATTCTTGTGCCTATGCGGATAATTCCATTTTTACGCTTATTTATTATAGTGTAAACTATTAAAACAATTTTTTTTAACATTTCGTCATCCAACATTAAAGGATCTCCTCCAGACAAAACAACATCGTGTATTTCTTCATTTTCTTCTATATATTTAACAGCGCGATTAATTTGAGTCCATGTCGGTTGTTTTATCGGATCGCCAACAGTTCTTTTTCTTGTGCAAAAACGGCAGTACATAGCGCATTGATTTGAGATTCTGAAAAGAACTCTATCTGGATATCTATGAGTAATAAGCGGAGGAACTCCTTCTCTTAATTGTTTTTCTGGTTCTTCATGGAGCGGATCTTCATCTCCGCAAAAACCAAAAATTTCAGCAGAATTAGGAATACATTGTTTATATATAGGATCTCCTTTTTCCTTTATTAAAGAAAGATAATAAGGATTTACTCGAGCTGGATAACGTTTGCAAACAGAATTAATTTCTTTTTCAGAAACGCCAAAGCGCTGTAAAGCCATTAAAAAATAATTCGAGCTTCTTCTTAAAATCTTCTTCCATTCAGGAAGAGGGCGAATTGAACGCTTTTTTTTAAATAAAACAGCGCCGTTTGGATTAAAAACTTCTGTTGAGGGCGAAAGAGAGGGGGGTTCTTCTTGAGGCTTGGAAATCAAAGAATCTTCGGAAAGATTTGTTTTCATTTTTCTTTTTGATTAAATCAAATTTAATTATAACATAGTGATTTTAAATAACAACATATGGATAACTTTTTTGTTACTCCCCATAGATTTTTTTTACGATAAAAGATACAATATAAGATATATCAAATACACTTTATTAGCATTTTAATGGGTGGAGTGGCATTTTTGTGTTTTGCGCAAGATAGTTTAGAAAAAAGTTATTATTATGTTGAATAAAATAAAAATATGAAAATAAAAAATAAAGAATTACATCGGATAACATCTACAGCTATTATTTATAAAAAGCAGAAGAAAGAAATTAAGTATTTAATTACTCAAAGAAGTTTAGAAAAAAAGGCATTTCCAGGTAAATGGACTGTGCCTGGTGGCGGATTGGAAACGGATGATTATATCAACACTAAAAAAACAACAAAAGATCTTTGGTATTTTGCCATAGAGAATTCTTTAAGAAGAGAAGTAAGAGAAGAAGTTAATTTAGAAGTGGGTAGAGTAAAATATTTATTAGATATTGCTTTTATTATTCCTGGCGGAACTCCAGCAATTATTTTAAGTTTTTATTGTCCGTATAAATCAGGAAAAATTAAATTAGATGAGGATAATACTAATTATGCTTGGGTAACTTATCAAGAGGCAAAAAAATATGATTTAATTGAAGGAATTTTGGAAGAAATTGAAATGGTTGAAAAAATACTTAAAGGCGGAAAAAATATAAATTATAAGCGTTAAAAAGATGATTAGCAATCCAGTAGATGAGATTAAAAGTAAATTGGATATAATTGATGTTCTGGGGGGGTATATTAAGTTGCAGAAAGCAGGACGTAATTATAAGGCGTCTTGTCCTTTTCATTCTGAAAAAACGCCTTCTTTTATGGTTTCTCCAGAAAGGCAGCTTTGGAAATGTTTTGGGTGCAATAAAGGCGGAAGTATTTTTGATTTTATTATGGAAATAGAAGGAGTTGAATTCGGCGACGCTTTAAAAATTTTAGCTCAGCGCGCAGGAATTGAATTAAAAAAGATTGATCCTAAAATAAAAACTGAAAGAACCAAATTATATGAAATTTGCAGTTTAGCTAATTCTTTCTTTATAAAACAATTTGAAGCAAGCAAAACGGGCAAAAGTATGCAAGAGTATCTTACAAGACGCGGATTAAAACAGAAAATAATTAAAGATTGGCAAATTGGCTATGCCCCTAATGGATGGCAATCATTATTAGATTTTTTAAATAGTAGAGGTTATTCTGACGAAGATGTCTTAAGATCTGGCTTAGCTGTTAAAAGCGAAAAAAACATAAACAAAAATAAATATTATGATAGATTTCGAGATAGGATTATTTTTCCTATTAAAGATATAAATGGAATTATTGTTGGCTTTACGGGCCGTGAAAATCCTAATAATCCGAATGAAAATATGGGTAAGTATATTAATACTCCCAATACTTTAATTTACGATAAAAGTCGTATTTTATACGGATTAGATAAGGCGAAAATGGATATAAAAAATAATGATTTATGCATTTTAGTAGAAGGCCAGACAGATGTGATTATGTCGCATCAAGCTGGATTTGCCAATACAATAGCAAGTTCTGGAACCGCTCTAACCGAAGAACAGTTAAAAATTATTAAACGCTATACGAAAAATTTAGCAACTGCATTTGATATGGATTCAGCTGGTGAAATGGCCACTAAAAAAGGAATTGATTTAGCCCTTCAATTAGGTTTTAATGCTAAAGTAATAAATTTGTCTAAAAATCAAGATCCTGCTGATTGCATTAAAAAAAGCGTTTCTTTGTGGTCTGAATTAGTTAATAATGCTGAATATTTAATTGAATTTTATCTAAACAGCGCTTTTTCAAGAAATGATTCAAATACATTAGAAGGGAAAAAAGAAATAAGCAAGGAAATTTTACCAATTATAAAAAAAATTACTAATAATGTTGAACAAGCTTATTGGATTCAAGAATCAGCTAATCGCTTAATGATTCAGGAAAACGCTTTAATTGAAGAATTAAAAAAAATTAAAGATACAAATTATTATCCAAATAATAGTTCTATAAATAATAATGTTATAAATAAAAAAGATTTTATTCAAATGCCTCCTCTTGAAGAATATACGCTTGGACTTGTATTGGCTTATCCTAAAATTTTTAAAAAATACCGAAATAAGTTGTATGATTTATTTACTGATCCTTATTTAAAAGAAATATTTGAAATTTTTAATAAAAATAAAATCAAAAAAAACGATTTAAAAACACTTAAGAATAATCTGCCTAATGACTTGTTTGAAAAAACTAATAATATTATTTTTAAAACAGAATCCCAAAGAAATTTAATTGAGGAATTCAATCCTAAAAAAGAAATTAAATTTTGTTTTGGCCAATTACAAAAAAGAAATATGCAAAAAGAATTAAATAGATTAAATTTAGCAATAAAGCAAGCAGAAATTAAAAAAGACGAAGTATTACTAAAAAAATTAACTGAAGATTTTAATAAATTAATTAGAGAAAATAATGTAATATAATCAATATGGCTACAAAAAAGAAAGAAGTAAAAAAGAGAAAAATAAATAGGCCTGTTAGAAAACCAAAAGCAAAACCAAGAAAAAAACCTGCAAATAAGCGTAAATATACTAAAAAAAGAGTTAAAAAAGTTTTAATTACTGATGAGAAAATTCAGGATTTAATAAACAGAGGAAGAGAGAGGGGATTTGTTACTGAATCAGAATTGCTTAAATTAGCTCCAAAAATTGAATTTGACATATCTGGATTGGAAAAAACATACGAGAAGCTAAAAGAAAATAACATAAAAGTAGTTGAATCAATAGAATTTTTAGAAGATTCTTCTCAAAGGAAAAAGAAACCAGTTAAAGATGACATATCTTTTCGTTTACAATCTTTTGATAATGTTCAAATGTATTTAAAAGAAATAGGAAGGGTGCCTTTGTTAACAGCGCACGAAGAAGTAAAGTTAGCTAAGCTTATTGAGTGTGGAGAGGAAGAAGCAAGGCAAAAATTAACACAGGCTAATTTAAGATTAGTTGTTAATATTGCTAAAAGATATGTTGGAAGAAGCCGTAATTTAAGTTTGCTTGATTTAATTCAAGAAGGAAATATCGGTCTTTTTAAAGCAGTTGAAAAATTTGATTATCATAGGGGGTATAAGTTTTCTACTTATGCTACTTGGTGGATTAGACAGGCAGTTACAAGGGCATTAGCTGATCAATCAAGAACTATTAGAATTCCCGTTCATATGGTTGAAACAATAAGCAAGTATACTCAAGTTAAACGCCTGCTTTTGCAAAATTTAGGACGAGAGCCTCTTCCCGAAGAAATTGCTTCTGAGATGGAAGAAAGTGTTGAAAAAATAAGGCATATTATAAAAATTTCGCAAGAAACCATTTCTTTAGAAACGCCTGTTGGCGGCAATGATGAAGAAAGCAATTTAGGGGAATTTGTAAAAGATGAAAAAACAATTTCTCCTAATCAAATGGCTGCAAGAAAATTACTTCAAAATAGATTAAAAGAAATTTTAGTTGATTTATCTCCAAGAGAGCAAAGGATTTTAGAAATGCGTTTCGGCTTGAAAGATGGGATTACTCATACATTAGAAGAAGTGGGCAAAGAATTCGGCGTAACAAGGGAAAGAATCAGGCAAATAGAAGCAAAATCTTTAGAAAAAATTAGGCAGCACAAAAAAATAAAGAGATTAAAAGGATATTAAAAAATGAAAAAAAATATCGTTATTCTATTAACTGAATTAGTAGCTGTTTTTTTAATGGTATTTAATATTTTACCAAGAGAAGCAAGCTTTTTTATTACTGGTTTGCTAATTTTTTATTTTATTTTCAGTCCATTAGAAGATTCCCTGTGGGTTTTTATTGCTTCTATTCCTTTGTTTGTGGCTTTGCCAATTACAGAAAATTTTGACACTGTAGCTAACTGGAGAATTTTATCAGCAGTTTTATTTCTGGTTTTATTTTTTAAACAGGGAATTCCAATAAATTTAGTAAAAAATAATCTTGGAAAATGGCGCTTAAAAGAAAATTTTAAGCACTATCAAGCTGAATATTTAACGGGAATATTTTTATTAATTGCAATTGCTTCATTATTTATTGCTGATAATATGTTTATTGGAATAAAAAAAATTCTTTTTTTAATAAATATTTTTCTTTTATATATTATTATTAGAAACTTAGCTCATAAAAATAAAAAGATAATACTTAAAGTAATGAATGCAATGAAAGTAGCTATCGGATTAGTTTTGGGAATTGGTTTTTTACAGCTAATTATGGTATTTTTTATGAATCTTCATAAGTTCTGGTATCTTTGGGACAAAAACGTAATTAATGTTTTTTATGGCATTGATTTAAGTAATCTTTTATCTTATAGCAATACCTGGTTTTCTTATTATTCTTATCAGCTTCCAACCTTACGTATGTTTTCTATTTTTCCTGATTCTCATTCTTTTGCTTTTTTTTGTATTTTAGCTATTCCTTTTTTCTTAACAGCTATATTTATACGCAAAAAAGGCGCTAAGAAAGAAGCGATATTTCTTTATCTAATGTTAAATAGCTGTTTATTAGCTATTATATTTTCAGGTTCAAGAGGAGCCTGGGTAAGCGCTTTTGGAGTTTTTTTAATATGCTTGTTCGCAATTATATTGCATTTTTCTCCAGCTATTCGTTTAAGACAAAAACAAATTCAACTTATTCTTGGTTGCTTTATAATTTTTTTCCTTTTATTTCCAATTGCTTCAGCAATTCTTTTTATGCCTCAATATATTGAATTAGGTAGAGATGCTCTTTCTAATGTTTCATTATTTGAAAGAACTAGGAGCATTATTAATTTTGCTGAAACATCAATAAAAAGCCGATTAGAAATCTGGCAAAGAACAGCTGATTCAATAATAATACAACCATTATTAGGAGTAGGTATAGGAAATTTTCCTTCAGTTCTTAATGAAGATCTTTCTTTTTCTAAAAGAGGATCCTCAGCTCACAATCTTTATCTTGATTTTGCCGCAGAAATAGGCATTTTTGCCTTATTTATATTATTAATTATTTTTTGGAAAATATTTAAGAGAGCCTGGTATTTTTTTCAGGGGAAAATAAAAGAAAATAATTTGTATTTAAATATATGGACCGGTTTTTTTGCAATTGCTTTCCTATGGATTTTAGGTTATAGTTTATTTGACGTTGTTCTTCTTAATGACAAGGTCCTTTTATTTTTTGTAACTAATGTAGCCGTATTATATTCTTATGCATCATAATAATCCATTAGTTTCAATAAATCTTATTACATATAATAGCCAAAAATATATTAATGATTGTTTAGGGTCTGTTTTTGGCCAAACATATACTAATTTAGAAATTTTGATTATTGATAATGCTTCAACAGACAAGACAATAGATTATCTTAAAAAATTTCCGAAGAGGCCAAATTTAAGAATTATTTTTAATAAAAAGAATATTGGATTTTCTGCAGGGCATAATCAAGGAATTAAAAACAGCAAAGGAAATTTTATTTTATGCCTCAATCATGATGTTGCTTTAAACAAGGATTTTGTTGAAAAAGCTATTGAAATAATTAAAAAAGATGATAAAATAGCAGCTGTTCAAGGTAAATTATTGAGATGGAATACAGGTAATCCAATTTCTAATGATTTTAATGATTATAATATTTCTAAAATAATAGATACATCAGGATTAACTATCTTTAAAAATAGGCGTATTATCAATAAGGGACAGGGGCAGATTGATGAAAAGCAATTTGGAAAAATTGAAGAAATTTTTGGAGCAGATGGAGCTGCTCCCATTTATCGGCGCAAGGCATTAGAAGATATTAAAATTAATAATGAATATTTTGACGAAGATTTTTTCTGCTACAAAGAAGATGTTGATTTAGCTTGGAGGTTGCGTCTTTATGGGTGGAAAGCTGTATACCAGCCAAATTCAATCGCTTTACATGATAGAACATCGGGAGAAAACGCAACATTAAATTATACAGGTATAATTAAAGAAAGATTGAAAATAAATAAATTTTCAAAATACCTAGCTTTTAAAAATCAGCGCTTGATGCAAATTAAAAATGAACAAATTTGGCTTCTAATTAATCATTTGCCTTGGTTTTTGCCAAAAGAAGTTATTTCATGGATTTATGTTTTAGTTTTTGAAAGATATACGTGGAAAGCTATTAAAGATTTATTCAAACAAATGCCAGATGCTTTTCGCAAAAGAAAAATCATTATGTCAAAAAAAAGGATGAGCGCTTGTGAAATGAAAAAATGGTTTAATTAATACTCGTTTCAATTATTAAATGTCAAAAATTAAAGTTAAAATTTTTATATTCTTCTTCCTATTAATTGTAATCGGCTTATTTTCTTTTTTATTTTTTAAAACAAGCTTTACTATTAGCCAAGTCATTAATCAAGAAAATAATGGAGAAATTTTGCCTTTTCATGACGATTTACCTGATTTACCCAAAGATGATCCAGACAGAATAAATATCTTGCTTTTAGGCAGTAGGGGAATTGATGAACCAGGAGATGGAAAATTACTTTCTGATTCAATTATTTTAATTAGTATAAAAAAAAGCACTGAACAAGTTGCTTTAATTTCATTTCCAAGAGATTTTTACATCCAGCTTTGGTGTTCAGATGAAAAGAAAAAAATAAATTTTGCTTATGCTTATGGGGGATTAAGTTGCGCCAAAAAAACAGTTTCTTATTTAAGCGGTCTTTATATTAATTATGCAGTCAGTATTAATTTTCAAGGATTAGTAAAATTAATTAATGATTTAGGCGGCATTGATATTTATCTAGACGAACCTTTTGAAGAAAGTTTTCAATGGGCTAAAGAAGGATGGGAAGAAGACGAGCATTGGTTTATTAAAGAAATTGAAGGAGAAGAAAAATGGGTTTTTTATTTGCCTGAAGGTAAAAATCATCTAGACGGCAAAACAGTTCTTTATTATGTTCGTTCACGCTATTCAACTAATGATTTTGACAGAATGCGCCGTCAACAGGATGTATTAATGTCTATTAAAGAAAAAGGTCTTTCTTTAAATGTTTTACTTAACCCTATAAAGATATATAATCTTTTAGATACATTAGGGAAAAATATTAAAACAGATATGGGATTAGATGATACAAAAAAGATAATTGATTTATCTTCAGATTTAAATATAGAGAATATAAAGACGGAAGTTTTTGATATTTCTCCAAATGGTTTGCTTTATCATACATTTATTAATGAAGAATATGTTCTTTTGCCTATTGGAGATAATTTTGATAAGATTCAAGAAGTATGCAAGAATATATTTGATATATAATAAAATTAAAATGCTGACAATTATTATCACTCATCACAAAACGCCTGTTTTATTAAAGCTTTGCTTGAAATCAATCTTAGAAAATATTGAAAATATTGAATATGAGATAATTATTGTTGATAGCCAAGCAGAATCAACTGTAAAAAATTTAATTGAAGAAGAAATATTTAAAAAAGAAAAAGATAAAATAAAATTAATTTCTTTTTCAAAAAATGTCGGTTATGCTAAACTTGTCAATAAAGGAATTAAATTAGCAAACGGAGATAATATTTTAATTCTTAACGCTGATATTCTTGTTTTAAAAGGAAGTGTTCGAGAAATGATTGATTTTATGAAAGATAATCCGCAAATAGGTATTATTGGCCCTCAATTATTAACATTTAGTAATCAAGTTCAAAATTCATATTTTAAATTTCCAACTCTTGGAGCAATTTTAGCAAGAAGAACTTTTTTGGGAAAATTAAAATGGGGCAAGAAAAAGTTAAACAAATTTTTAATGCAAGAAGAAAATTTTCATTCTAAAAAAGTTGATTGGGTTCAAGGTTCAGCTATGTTTGTTCGCAAAAAAGCAATTGATAAAGTTGGCTTAATGGATGAAAGGTATTTTATGTATTTGGAAGATACTGATTGGTGTCGTCGCTTTTGGCAAAATAATTATGAAGTAATTTATCTACCATCAGCTAAAATGTCTCATTATTACTATAGGGTAAGCAAAAAATGGAATAGTTTTTTAGATGTATTGTTTAATAAATATGCGCGAATTCATTTAATTAGCGCTTTTAAATATTTTTGGAAATGGAGAAAATTAAAGAATTCTTAAATATATGAAGAAATATATTTCTATACCAATTTGGATTATTTTATTAGTTTGTATTTTTAGCTTGGGCTTTTTTACTGGAAACCTCAGTAAATCATCTGTTGAAAAAATTGAAGGATTATCTAATAAAGAATCTTATTTTCCTTCTTTTGTTGATTTTAGCTTATTTTGGGATGCCTGGAATATTATTGAAAAAAAATATGTTAATAGATTTGAATTAAATAGACAAAAAATGGTTTATGGCGCTATAGTCGGTATGCTTGATTCATTAGGAGATCCTTATTCTGTTTTTATGGAGCCTGAAGACAGCGAAAAATTTATTGATGATATGAGCGGGAGTTTTGATGGTATTGGCGCAGAAGTCGGTATCCGCAAAGAAATTTTAACTATTATTTCTCCACTAGAAGGGAATCCTGCACAAAAAGCCGGACTTAAGCCAGGAGATAAAATTCTTAAAATAGATGATACTTTAACGGGAGATTTAACTTTGGATGAAGCAGTTAGTTTAATTAGAGGAGAAAAGGGAATTGGAGTAACATTATTAATTTTCAGAGAAGAATGGGAAGAAGCCAAGGAAATAAAAATAATTAGAGATGAAATAAAAATTCCTATAATCAAATGGGAAATTAAAGATAATAATATTGCATATATACAATTTTACCATTTTACTGAAAATTCAGCTTCTGAATTTAGAAAAACAATTAATGAAATACTTGAACTTCAGCCAAATGGAATTGTCTTAGATCTTCGCAATAATCCAGGCGGTTATTTAGAAACAGCAGTTGATATAGCAAGTTGGTTTTTACCTAAAGGAGAAATAGTTATTATTGAAGATTTTGGGAATGGCAAAAGAAATGAATTTATAAGTAAAGGATATAAAGTATTGGAAGATATGCCAACTATTGTTTTAATTAATGAAGGATCTGCTTCTGCCTCAGAAATTTTAGCAGGCGCCTTAAGAGATATCAGGGGAATAAAGCTCGTTGGTAAAAAGAGCTTTGGCAAGGGTTCTATTCAGCAATTAGAGAAGCTTAAAGGAGGTTCTAGTGTCAAGATAACTGTTGCTAAATGGCTGACACCTTCTGGCATAAGCATAAGTGAACAAGGCATAGATCCCGATGAAGAGGTTGAAATAACCCTAGAAGATATTGACGAAATGCGCGACCCACAATTAAATAAGGCCTTAGAAATGCTAAATGAATAAAAAAATTATTCTTAAAATTTATGGTAGGGTACAAATGGTAATGTATCGCGACTCTGCCAAAAGAAAAGCAAAAAAATTAAGTTTGACTGGTTGGGTTATGAATAAGTCAGATGGTACCGTAGAATTAATTGTTGAAGGACAAGAAGAAAACTTGAAACAATTTATTGATTGGTGTTATAATGGACCTATGTTAGCAAAAGTTGATAAAATAGATATTAGCTGGCAAAAAGCGACTGGTCAGTTTAAAGAATTTAATATAAAATATAAATAAATAAATCATTATGAAAGTAATATTGTTGCAAGATATAGATAAATTAGGCAAAAAAGGTGATCTGAAGGAAGTAGCTGATGGCTACGCCCGTAATTTATTGTTTCCCAAAAAAATGGCTGTTTTAGCCAATAAATCAGAAATATTAAAATTAAAAAAACAGAAAGAAATTGACAAAGAAAAAGCTGAAGAAGAATTAATCCATTTCCAGGAAATAGCAAGTCAAATAGATGGATTTGAATTAGAAATTCCAGCAAAAATAGGAGAAGACAACAAGCTTTTCGGAGCGATTACAGTATTAAAGATAAGCGAAGAATTGAAAAAAAATAATTTTGAAATTGAAAAAGACCAGATTAAGCTAGAAGAACCTATTAAAGAAACAGGGGAGTACGAAATACCAATTGAGTTACCTCATAATCTTGAAGCTAAAATAAAACTTATTATTATAGAAGAAAAATAAAGAAAATAAAAAAGGCGCTGTTGGCGCCTTTTTAAATTTTTGTACTTTTTTTATTTTGATTCCACATTAACTACTTTAACAATTCTTTTATTTCCGTCAAATTTCTTTATTTTTTTTGTGGCAAATTTAACTACACCCTTGGCAATAGAAAAAAGAGTATCATCGTTTCCTTTACGAACATTATTTCCAGCAATAAATCTGCTTCCTCTTTGACGCACAATAATACTTCCAGGTTTAGCTTCTTGTCCACCAGATAGTTTAATTCCTAAATATTTTGGTTTAGAGTCACGACCTAAACTAGTTGAACCTGCTGATTTTGTTTTTGACATAATTATATGTTATATAATTTAAAAGAATTCGTCAAGAATAATGAATCTGATATTATTTTAACTATTAGTATTGTTTTGATTTCTTTAATAGTTTTTGGGACTGGCTTATTGATTAATTTATCAAAAGAAAAAGAATTAATTATTATTCAAAATCCTTCTGCTAAATCTGTCTCTACTGAAGCTGTTGCAGGTAAGCAGGGGATGTTTGTTGGCAGTTTAAATAGTAATAAATATCATTGGCCTGATTGTTCATTTGCTAAAAGAATATCTGAAGAAAATAAGATTTGGTTTTCTTCAGAACAGGAAGCTCAAGATGCAGGTTATGTTAAATGTAGCAGTTTTGAAAAATATATTCCTGAAAATAATTAATTTTTTTTAACCGAAATAACTTTAAATTCTTTTCCTAATGTCTTTATTTTATTTATCTCTTCTTTAATATTATAAGGTAAAGAATCAATCACTTTTTTAAATTTAGCTTTATCAACAGTTAAAATTTCATTCCATTTTCCTAATGGTTCAAGGATTGACTTCAATTTTTCTGCGTCATAATTAAATCTTTGCTGGGAAAGGCGAGTAATATATCCTTCGTCGCCAAAAATCCTGTCTATTTCATTTTTATCGCAATATAGATTAATTTCTTCTTTTAATTTATTTATCCGTTTATTATCCTCTCCTTGCTTTGCTTTAATTTCAAAATATTCTTTGATAATCTCTTTAATTTGTTCATTATTCGCTGTTTTTTGCTCTTTAATATATTTATGCTTGTAAAGCGGGCAATATGGTTGGTACTGGCACCAATCGCAAAGAGGATTTATTTTTGGTTCAAAACTGCTTTTCTTTATTTCAGAAATTAATTCTAAAATCTTATTTTCTGTTTCTTTAATGTGTTTATTAGTTCTAATTGCAGAAAGTTTTTCTCCATGTTTCAGATAATATAATGAAAGCTTAACTAGTTTATTTTGTTCTTTTATTTGCGGCCAACGGCTGACTATGCCTAGATAATAAACAGAAAGCTGAAAATTATTATCAACATCTGCTTGCGAAGGCATTTTTTTTGTTGTCTTATAATCAATTACTTCAAATGTTCCGTCTTCTAATTTATCAATTCTATCAATCCTACCTGTAATTTGATGCAACTCCTTGCCAATAAAAGCGCTAAAAAGCGTTTCTAAATTAACGATATTAAATTCATGCGTTTGATTTTGAAGATAATATCTTTTTAAAATATCAATTCCCTGATGAAAGGCAAATGCTTCTTCCTGTTTGTCTTTATAAATATCACTATTCCATTTTTCAGTAAAATATCTTAAAAGCTCGTCTTCAGACATAGGAAGAGACCTGCTTGGTTCATGGAATATTTTTAGACATTCATGTATTAAAGTGCCAAAAACAGCTTCTTTTAATTTTAGAGTTTTTATTCTATTAATATATTGAAATTTATATTTAGCCGGACAAATGGAAAATGTATCTAATCCAGAATAGGATATGCGCATATTATTATTTTAAATTTTTCCCACCGTGGAATTTACGATGGACATCTCTTAATTTTTTGCTTGTAACATGAGCGTATATTTGAGTAGTGGATATATTGCTATGGCCTAAAAATTCCTGAATTAATCTTAAGTCAACGCCTTGGGAAAGAAGATCTGTTGCAAAACTATGGCGAATTGTGTGTGGCGTAGTATTCTCAGGTAATCCGGCTAAAAGAGCGTACTTTTTAATATTCCTCTCAATAGATCTATCTGTTAGACGTTTTGAAGAATTTTTCCTTCCTTGATAACTAATGAAAAGAGCTTTATTATCATCTCTTCTAGCGTCTAAGTATTTTTTAAGCCAATAAACCGCTCTTTCGGAAAAATATACAGTTCTAGGACGATTTCCTTTGCCAATAATGCCAATTTCTAAATCTTTGGCTAGTGAAGTTATATGAATCTGCTCTTTATTTAAAGAAACTAATTCAGCAATTCTTAATCCTGTTGAAAAAAAACTTTCTAAAATCGCTCTGTCGCGAAGACCAATTTTTTTATTGATATCAGGAATAGAAAGTAATTTTTCTACTTGTTCTATATTTAAAAAATGAATTTTTCTCTCTCCTTTATCTTTAGATAATTTTATTTTTTCCGCTGGCAAAGATATGATATCTCTATCAGCGAAAAAATTTAAAAGAGATCTTAAAGCAATTAAATAATAGTTTTGAGTTGATTTTTTTAATGGTTTTTTAGAGTGGCGTGATAAATATACTCTATATTCCCAAATATGACTAGGGGATAGCTGATGGGGTTTTAAATCTTCAAGGTTATTTTCTTTTAACCAATTGATAAATTTTTTAAGAAAGCGGGAATAGTTTTCCTGAGATTTACTTGATAAACCTTTTTCAATGTCTAACCAATCAAGAAAATCAGTTAAATGTTGAGTAATTGGCTTTTGGCTTTGTTCCATAATTTAAATATATTTAATGTCTATTAAGGTATATTGTCCGACTATATATCTATTTTAATATACAGCCATATGGCTGTCAAATCTTATTTGTGAATAATTCCCTTTTATATTCCCTATTCTGAATACTATGATATTACTTTTTAATTAAAATAAATCTTTTAAATAATTCTTAGCATTATTAACTCCTCTTCTAATTATATCACTCCCCTGTTGAATTTTAATTTTTAGGGGATTAAGAGCTTTTTTTATCCATTCTATTCTATTCTGTATAAATCTTTTTGATTTTTCCTTAAACGTTTGTTTGGCTTTATCCTGAGCTTTATCTATTAATTCTTCTTGTTTTTCTTTTATCTGTTCTTGAATTCTCATTGAATTAATTTTTTGTTTCACTGGATTAATGATTTTATTATTAACTGCCTGAATGATTTCATTAAAGAAATTACGGCTACTAGGGCCTAAATCTTCTTTTATTTTTGAAGCTGTATTAATAAGCGTATCTTCGGAAGCTAAAGATGTTAAGCTTGAGATTATAGAAAAAAATATTATTAATATAAGAATATAGTAAAATTTATTTTTTTTCATAATTATAATTTTCTAAGTATTCCAATTGGCGTAGATTCATCACATTGTCCAAGCGGATTATCTTTTAGCGCCTTAATTAATATTTTCTTATCAATTTCGTTGCTTGCTCCAAGTATCCTTACACCTAAGTCATTAGCATCAACAATAGCTGTTGGAAACCCTATTTTTTTACTTATTTCAACAGCTATTTTTTGAGGTTTAAGGGGAATCTTACTTGCATAAGTATTATATGGCGGAATAGCGTAAGGAACAGGCCCGTCTATGCCTCTAGCCTTATCCCCTGCTATGATATAAAACATTCCTCTCATGCCTAACGGCTTTGTTATTAAAGAAATAAAGCTCGCTAAAAAAATGCGCCCAAGTCCAACTTCTTCTATTGCCAACTGCATTGTTTCTGGAGATGCCAATCCGATACCTCCTGGATTCCTATAAACTCGTCTACTTAACCAATCAGCAATTTTAGACGCTTTAATTTCATTTATCGGGTAAGCTCTTCCTTGTATTATAGCAATAATTTTCTCGCTAATAAATATTATATCCCCTTTTTGAGTAAATCCATTAATATATTTTTTAATTATTTCTGCCGGATTCTTGTCTTTTAGTGTAATTAAAGCAGTTTTAACAGGATATCTGGCATATTTTTCGCCATTTATTTTAACAATTAAATTTTTTCCAGGATTTGAATTTATTTTCATAACTAATGATAAATAATCATTTGATTTATACTAGTAGTTGTTTCGTATAAATTAGAAATATATACTCTACTTGAATCAAGATATATATTAGCTCCAAACAAAGGATCATGAACGACATAGCGGCCATCTGCTGTTTTATGATGAATAATCACATAATGTCCTCCTCCCCGGCCATCAGCCTGAATACGGACTATGACTGGATATCCAGCTCCTATTTCTCTATCAATTCTAAACCAATCTGCAGCTGTTCTGTATGTTTGCTCAACTAATCGTATCTTATTCCATTTATCAGGCCAGTAAATTAATCCTCCTCTTGTATAAATTGGCTCTTTTGCTAATTGCCCAGGAGTTATATTTGTTCCAAGGTAGCTAAAAATCATAGCAACAGAAGTAATAGCGCAACCATAATTTGACATAGTTAAACTACTAATTCCAATATTTGTATTGGCCCATCTAGGATCATCTTGAGTATAAAACCAATTAAGTGAAGCCCAATATTCTGCAGGCGGTTTTTCTTGTAGTTCTTTTAAGCGTGCTAATTCAGCTGATTTTTGCTGACGTAATCTGTTAAGGTCTCCTAATAATGATTTTTTCTGTTCTTCGATAGTAGTAAGTATTTCCTGATATTTACTTTCTTCTCCTTTAGTATAATATAAAAGGTCTTCTTTTGATTCTCTTTGGCTAGCTAAAGACCATTTCTGACTATCTAATTGTGTCTTAAGTTTTTCTAATTGTTCTTTCTTTTCTTCTTTGCTCTCTTTATCTGCTTTCAATATTAATTTTAATGCTTTAAGTTTATCAACTTTTTCTTTAACTCCATTCTGTAAATTATCAAGGTAATTTATTTGATTAAAAAAATCAGAAAAATCTTCGCTTTCCAATATTATTTCTAACTCACTCACTTGGTCAAATTCAGCAATTGTCTGGATTATTTTTCCTAAATTATCCTTTTGTCCTAGAACATCTTCTTCTGTTTGTTCTATGCCATACTCTAATTGAAGTATTTCTAATTCTGTTTGGTAAATATCATCTTCTGTTATATTAACCTCTACTTGTATTTTGTTTATTCTTGCATTAAAAATAGCAACTTGGTTCTTTAAACTCTTTATTTCACCCTGTTTTTGATTAATAATTGCCTGGTATTCTTCTGCTTGCCTTTCCAATTCAGCGCGTTTTAATTCTTGCTCATGAATTTGTTTATTAATATCATCAATTAAGCCACCCTGACTTATAAAGGGCAGAATTAAGAGTAATATTAGAATAACTTGAAAAAATTTAAACTTCATTTAATCTATCTTATTTATTGCTTCTTTAATTCTTTTTAAGGTTATTTCTTTGCCTAAAACATCCATTATTTCAAAGGGACTAGGCGAGGCCTTTTGACCTGATAAAGCCACTCTCAGAGGCCATAAAAGCTCTCCGGCGCCATGTTTCTTCGTTAGGGGCATAATTGTATTCTCAAGTGATTTCTGGTCAAATTTATCAGTTTTTTTCAATGTTTTTTCTAATAACTCCAGATTATTTTTAACGTCTTTTAATGACATTTTTTTCCAAATAAGCAATTCTGATTTATAATTCAATTTATCAATAAAAAAGAATTTAGTTAATTCCCCTATTTCAGATAATTTTTTAATTCTTTCCCGTTCTAAAGCAACTACTTTTTTAATATATTCAAAATCATTTTTTTTGTTTAAATATGGCAAACATTTTTTAGTTAATTCATCTAAATTCATTTTACGGATATATTGCGCATTAATCCAATTAAGCCGTTCAAGATTAAAAACAGCTCCTCCTTTATGAACTCTTTTTAAAGAAAACTCTTTTGTTAATTCTTTAAGCGAAAAAATCTCTTTTTCTGTGCCTGGATTCCAGCCTAAAAGAGCCATAAAATTATTGATTGCTTCTGGCAGATAACCCTGTTCTTTATACTGACTAACTGAAACAGCTCCATGCCTTTTACTAAGCTTGCTTTTATCAGGGCCTAAAATCAAGGGTAAGTGCGCAAATTCAGGTCTGTCAAATCCAAGCGCTTCTTGTAGTAAAATCTGCTTAGGAGTATTAGAAATATGATCCTCTCCTCTGATAATATGATTTATTTCCATTTCTGTGTCATCAATTACCACAGCTAGATTATATAAAGGAGTTTTTTCATCTTTAGCAATTCCAATATCGCCTAATAAATTAGCGTTAAATTCTAATTCCCCTCTAATTAAATCATTAAAAGATATTTTTTTATCTGGACAATGAAAACGAATAATCCCCTTTTTTTCTTTTCCTTTTTTATTACAAATATGTCTTGGCGCTTCTTTTCTTTTTATTTGTCCCTTTTTTTCTTTTTCTAATTCTTCTTGAGTATGATTGCACCAAAATGCTTCTCCAGAATCCAAGAGTTTTTTAATATATTTTTGATAGATTTCTGTTCGTTCGCTTTGATAATATGGTCCTTCGTCCCATTGAAGCCCTAACCATTTTAAGTTGTCTATAATATCCTTTTCATATTTTTCTTTAGATCTTTCTAAGTCAGTATCCTCTATGCGTAAAATAATTTTACCTTTATTTTTTTTGGCAAAAATATAATTAAAAAGATTTGTCCGAGCATTACCAATATGTAGAAATCCAGTTGGACTAGGCGCAAATCTAACTTTGATTTGTTTATTTTTTTTCATATTTATTATTTTCCTAATTCAATAAGTTCTTTTGCTATTTTTTCTGCCGCTTCAGGCCTGGAAAATTTTTTAGCGTTATCTGACATTTTTTTATACAATTTATCATTATTTAAAATCTTACTGATTTCATTAAGTAAAAGATTTGGTTTTAAATTTGACTGTTCTAAAACAACTCCTGAACCTGACTGTGAATAAACCATGGCGTTTTGCCTTTGGTGATCTCCAGCTGATTTTGGTAAAGGAATTAGAATACTAGGCTTGCCGCAAGTAGCAATCTCGCCAATACTTCCTGCTCCAGCGCGCGAAATAATCAAATCAGCTATAAAGTAAATATCAGACATCTGATTTTCATCCAAAAAAGGAAAAAGATGATAGTTGCTTAATTTAATTAATTTTGCCTTAATATTTTTATAATTATTATTTCCATATTGATGGATAATTTCATATTTTTCCAAAAGCTGTGGCAAAGCTGATAAAATTAAATTATTTATTTTTTCTGCTCCTTGACTTCCTCCTAAAACAAAAATAACTGGATTCTGGCTGATAATATTATAATTGCTTTTTATTTTTTGCTTTTCTTCTTGATTATTTAAAATACATTTTTCTACAATTTCCTTTCTAATCGGATTTCCTATTAAGGCCGTCTTTTTTTTAGGAAAATATTTTTCTGCAAAAGAAAAAGACACGCCTATTTTTTTAGAAAATTTACTTGATAAACGATTAGCAAGTCCAGGAATAGTATCTGATTCATGAATTAATACGGGAATTCTATAAAGCCATCCTGAAAAAACAACTGGAAAACTATCATATCCTCCTTTACTGAAGATTATGTCGGGCATCCAAATGTATATATATAAAATAGA